>ENA-OQLB01000022-OQLB01000022.1-human-gut-metagenome-genome-assembly--contig:-NODE-22-length-88468-cov-8.191995_pt1 | contig 88468 bp, 109 predicted proteins | sample MGYA00242656_ERZ504813 | MGnify/ENA primary metagenome ERZ504813 (study PRJEB26092, sample SAMD00036388) | human gut metagenome | host: Homo sapiens | study: EMG produced TPA metagenomics assembly of... | reverse complement strand
AGTATTTTACTGAGTGCCAGTATTCCGGCCAATATGGCATGTGGCAGTACACCAGCTCCGGCAGCGTTCCCGGAATCCAGGGCGGCGTGGATATGAATGAGTGCTATCAGGATTATCCTAAGGCCATCAAGGAGAAGGGCCTTAATGGTTTTGATAAGCCAACTCCAGCACCCGAGCCCGAGCCGGCGAAAACGGCAGATGTATATTACCGGGTAAGAACCAAGGCGGACGGCTGGCTTCCCGAGGTGAAAAACCTTGAGGATTACGCGGGATTTACCGGAGCCGTCACTGATGTCGCTGTTCATGTTTCCGCCGGTTCCGTAAAGTACCGGGTACATATTAAGGGCGGCAATTGGCTTCCCTATGTAACCGGCTGCAACATCAACGATGCTGTAAACGGCTATGCGGGAAACGGTTTGGAGATTGACGCTGTTGAAGTGTATTATTACACCCCGGACAGCATCAGGCCGTATAAGAAAGCCAAATACCGGGTCGCTCCTGTGGGTGGAAGCTATTATCCCTGGCAGTATGACAATGAAACCGGAAACGGGCAGGATGGCTACGCGGGCGCTTTCGGCAAACCCATCGGAAAGCTTCAGATTGTAATTGAGTAAGGCGGTGGAGCTGATGTCAACAGAAATCATCGTCTCCGTCATTTCTCTGCTGGGAACCATCGTGGGGAGCCTGGGAGGCGTTTTAGTTTCCAGCCGGCTGACCACCTACCGGATTCAAAAACTCGAAGAAAAAGTGGCTAAGCACAATAACCTGATTGAAAGAATGTATAAGGTGGAGGACAGCGCGAAAAGCGCCCATCACCGAATCGACGAGTTAAGGGAGGAACTAAAATGAAAATCAACTGGAAGGTACGGTTTAAAAACCTGTGTTCTGGTTCAATCTGGCAGCGTCCATTTTTCTGCCCATGCTGGCATGCCTAGGCTTCCATTGGGAAGACATGACAAGCTGGCAGGCTGTGGGGAACGTGCTCTTACAGGCCGTCCAGAGCCCTGTAATCGTGGTGTCTGTTCTGGTATCCGTATGGAACCTGTTAAACGACCCCACCACAAGCGGCCTAAGCGATTCCAGCCAGGCGCTTTCTTATACCGAACCCAAACAATCCAGCACAGGCTAATTTTCAGCGGCTCTTTACATTCTTGTGGGGGCCGCTATTTTGTATTTTCTAACCCATTTGAAATTATTTATTTTCATTCTCCGCCTTATTCCTATCTGTTTTTAATATTTCCTTTCTTTCTGGCAGCCCCTATTTTCTATTCGCTGCGGTTGTGCTAAAATGTAAGAGAAACAAGCAGATTCAGACGGAGTGATACTATGAAAGCAAAGGAAAATAAAACAAACGCCATGCGGGTCTTAGACCGGGCAAAAATTCCTTATGAAACGTACAGTTACGAGCATGAGGATGGAAAAATAGACGGTGTTTCCGTAGCACAAAAATTAGGCCAGCCGGTAGAGCAAGTCTTCAAGACCTTAGTAACGCGAGGCACAGACCGCAATTTTTATGTATTTGTTATCCCGGTGGCAAAAGAACTGAATTTAAAAGCCGCAGCCCGAGCCGTAGGACAAAAGAGTGTAGAAATGATTCATGTGGATGAAATCAAAAATGCCACCGGCTATATTCGGGGCGGCTGTTCCCCGATTGGGATGAAAAAGCAATACAAAACTGTTATTGATGAAAGCGCTCAAAAGCTTTCCTTTATTATAGTAAGCGGCGGGAAAATCGGACAGCAGATTCAGATTTCTCCTCTAATGCTGTGTGATTTAATCGGCGCACAATTCGCCTCAGTCGCCTATAATGGATAAAGTGAATTTCCCGATCTGATCAGGAAATTCATCAGCAGAGATCAAGTATGTTTTTCACTTTCCCTGTCGATATCCAGACTCAATCTTTCCGTGATTTTTATAAGAAGCTGGTACGTTCGTTTCAAGCATATACCATGTGTATGGCAAGCGGATATAATTACCACTCCCGGGGTTGCCAACTAGCAGAAAAAGCCCCTGACAAATGGACATACCATCTGTCAGGGGCTTAAAATGAACTTTCTTTTGGACTCACCTGTTTCTCATCCTATAAGACGATTATTTGTCACTTGTTTAGAAACGATTTATCCCATTGGACTTTACCAATCCCTTTCTGATTTTTCTGAATTATCTACGATTTCACTGGTTAAGAACTGCTCCTTTTGAAAAATGCAATTCAAATTTCTCAAACTCAGCTTTTTCTTCTTCATGAAATCTTCCAAATTCAGGTTTCAGCACATGGGATTCTACGCACCTTTCTTTGACAAATCAATATAGATCTGAACATTTTAAACGGTTTTCAAAACGAGGCTACCGCCTTTTCCACTGTACTTTGGACTCACCCTTTACAATGAAGTTTTATTTTTTATCTATACGATAAAGGCCATTTCAATTTTGTGTTTACCGCTTTTTAGGGAGTAATTTCCCCGGCACTACGTCCGGTTACTTTTATCAGTCTTTCGTTTTACGAAAGGCCCTCTCCGCGCTTCTTTGGGGACTCTCCCAATTTGTTTTGACGCTTACTCCCAAATTTTTGGCTTACAATTGTCCTTGTACCGGACAAAATTAAACTCCTAAATTTCAGCCTTCAAAACATAGGAAGCCTAAAAAGCTCACACGCTTCTATTCAATTTTTATTTGACTGCCGTCCTCATGCCGCGCATATCTTTCTCCATTTTTTGAAAATACAAAAAGAACATCCGCCGCGATTTTATTTCGCCATGGGGACGTTCCGCCTTTTGTAAGCTTAAGATAGGAAGCTATCACAAAAAATCTGTTTCTCACCTGTTAAACCGGCGCTTGTGTCAGACTGTCTCGCAGATAAGCTCCGCTCTCGGAGAAACCCACGACTCACCAGGTCTTTTTCAATTTCTAACAGATTTTCTGAAGGCGGGAGCCTCGGTCCCCTGACCGATGGCAAAAGGCTGCGACTGTGAATCGTTCATTGGACTCGCTTCCTTTCCTCTGAAAATTTGCTTCCCAATTCTTTTGGAAGCTTCTTTTCTTATTTGTCCTCTTCTCTTTGAGTACGATTATATTATACCACGTTTTTAGTAAATGTCAACATTTAAAATTAATAAAATTAATATTTTATGTTAAAAATCTGTAAATAAAATATTTCTTCAAATGCGGTTGACTTCACGGTAGCAGAAGGGTAAAATAAATACTATCAAATTAGAAAAGAGAGGTTTTATCAATATATGGATAATGAATTTGCCGCCGATCTCATCACCCTGATTGATGACGAGGGCACTGAGCATGAATTTGAGATTCTTGATGTAATCGAAAGCGACGAGGGTACTTTTTACGCCCTTCTGCCTACCTTTGACGATCCCGGAGAAAGTCTGGAAGCCGACGGAATGTATTACATTTTTGAGGCGATCGAGGAGGATGGCGAGCAGCAGCTGGCAGAGGTGGAGGATGAAGAGCTGCTAGATCGGCTCTCTCAAATCTTTGAAAGCCGTTTCGAGGAGCTGTACGAGTATGATGAAGAGGAAGATTCTGAAAACCAGTAATTTCTTTTTTGATTGCTCTGTTAAAATCCAAAAAACTGTGTTATAATAATTCTGCGGCAAGGGCCGCTCAATAAGAAAAAAGATCCTGCGTGATTCGTGGACCGTGCTTATATAACCCTACAACTTATTTTTCGGGAGCTTTGTCTCCGCTGGCGGATTGCAGACCTCCCAGCCTTAGCTGGACGAAGGGAGCGTGAAACCAGAGGGCGGGCACCCACCTGTCTTTTGGTAGGCAGGTTATTGATAGCACATTACGGTCAGGCGGGATTCTTTTATACTCTTTTCCAGCGGGTCAGCTTTTATAGTTTTCCTTGCTGCCAGTTCTTTGAAAGACCCCGATCTAAAAGCTTTTCCTCAGCCGAAAAGCTAGTATTTCAGTTTAACCCGCAAAGGGGTTTTCTTCTTTTCTCAAGGACAGCGGCATATTTTGATAAAGAAATACGTTCTTTCTCCAAATTTTCTTTTTTAATAAAGCTTGAATATAAAGTTAAAAAGCTGTCAACCGGAATTTATTGCAAAAAACGCGGCGCTGAAGAAATCTTTCAGCGCCGCGTTTTTATTTGGCGGTGTTCTTTTCCTTCCTCTTTCTTATCTTAAACCGATTGATCATTTTATCTGCCGGCGGTTTTAGAGAAGAGAGAAAGGACTTTTTTGATTCAGCGTATCTTTCACCCTTTCTTTTGCCATACTAAAAATAAAGGAAACGGGGTGTTTTTTTGAAGCTGAAGAATACTTTATCAGCGGTAGGAGGCTTTCTTTCCGGCGCTGTTAACGGCCTGCTTGGAGCCGGAGGCGGTATGATTGCTGTGCCTATGCTGGCCAAATCCGGTCTGGAAGCGAAAAAGTCCCATGCCACCTCGGTGGCTGTCATTTTGCCGATTTGCGTGTTCAGTTCCATTCTATACTTAACTGACGGAAGGGTAACTTTGGGCGATGCCGCGCCTTACCTGCTTTGGGGAGCACTGGGGTCCATCATCGGCTCCTGGCTTCTGACAAAAATCAAGGATGTGTGGCTCCACCGCATTTTTGGAGTGCTGATGCTGTGGGCCGCTGTCAGGATGCTGTTCCGATGAGCTTCCTATGGGCTGCGGCAGCCGGCACCCTATCCGGCATGATTGGAGCATGGGCCTTGGAGGCGGCGGCGTTTTAATAATCTATCTGACCCTGTTTCTCGGCATGGAGCAAGGTATTGCCCAAGGCGTAAACTTAATTTTCTTTATTCCCAGCGCCGTCATCGCTCTGATCGTATACTCAAGAAAGAAAATGATCGACTGGAAGGCCGCCATACCCGCCGCTGTTTTAGGCGTGGCCGGTGCCTGGCTCGGCACCTATCTTTCCTCTCTGATCGACGGCTACTGGCTTTCCAAGCTGTTCGGCGGCCTGCTGCTTATTATGGGCGTAATGCAGCTCTTTTATAAAAAGGAAAAGGGCGGGGATTCTGCCGGCAGTAAAAAAGATCTCTCTTCCAGCTCTCACCGACAAGGAGAATAAATTCCTTTCCTGCTTCCGATATGCTATAATATTATGAAACAATATTATATTTTTCGGAGGTAGCTTATGAACGTGTCGGTTCTTGGCTGCGGGCGGTGGGGTTCCTTCATCGCCTGGTACTTAAATAAACTTGGCTTTTCCGTGACCCTTTGGGGACGTCCCGGTTCCGCTCGGCTGAAAGCACTCTGCGAAACCCGTGATAACGGCTTGCTTACCTTTCCCTCAACAGTAAAATTCACCGACGATCTTAAGCAGGCGGTTTCCGAGGCCGAGCTTCTTTTTATCTCTATCAGCGCCCAATCCTTGCGGACGCTGACAGCTTCGCTGCAGCCCCTGCTTCCGAAAAACACGCCGGTGATTCTTTGCATGAAGGGAATTGAGGAGCCACCGGCCTACGCTTGACTCAAATCGTGGGAGAATTTATTTCCGCGCCCTCTGCCGTCTGGGTAGGTCCGGGCCATGTACAGGACTTTCTTCAGGGGATTCCCAACTGCATGGTGATTGACTCTCAGGACGATACCCTGAAGCAAAGGCTGGTGCCCTTGCTTTCCAGCGAGTTGATCCGATTCTACTATGGTACCGATTTGATCGGCAGCGAGGTCGGCGCAGCGGCCAAAAATGTGGTGGGCATCGCCGCCGGGATGCTGGACGGGCTGGATCAGTCCAGCCTAAAGGGTGCTTTGATGTCCAGGGGAACCCGGGAAATCGCCAGGCTGATTGAGTCGATGGGCGGCAATGGCCTCTCGGCCTATGGCCTGTGCCATTTAGGAGATTATCAAGCCACCTTGTTTTCCCAGCACAGCCACAACCGCCGTTTTGGCGAGCTTTTTATTCGCCATGAGCCTTATGGAGAACTGGCGGAGGGAGCCTCTACCGTGCGGGCGTTGTGCCTGCTGGGGCAACGGCTTCAAGTGGATTTGCCAATCTGCCAGGCGGTAGATCAGGTGGTTCACCGGGGTGAGGATCCTAGCCTGGCATTGTCCGGCTTGTTTTTGAGAACCTTAAAAAATGAGTTTTAAGGAGGCTGAGCAATATGAGCATCGACCATGGCCGGCCTTTTGATTTCGGAAGAGTCTCCTCTGATTACGCGAAATACCGGGATATTTATCCGCAGGAGCTTTACCGCCGGCTGCGGGCGTTGGAGATCGGATGCCAGGGCCAAAGCGTTTTAGATCTTGGAACCGGGACCGGCGTTCTGCCCAGAAATCTGGCGCCATACGGGGCCAGGTTCGTTGGTATCGACCTTTCCGCAGAGCAGATTCGTCAGGCTGAGCTGCTTTCCAGATCCTCCGGAGGGAATATCCGCTATCTGACAGGCTCTGCCGAAGAGATTTCTTTTCCTGATACAGTCTTTGATGCCGTCACTGCCTGTCAGTGCTTTTTCTATTTTGATCACACCCGTCTGGCTCCCAAGTTATTCCGCATTCTAAAGCCTGAAGGAAAGCTGGCTATTATTTATATGGCCTGGCTTCCCTTCGAGGATAAAATCGCCGGAGCCAGTGAACAGCTAGTTTTACGGTATCACCCGGATTGGACAGGCGGAGGAGAGATTCGTCATCCCATAGAGGTAGATTCCTGCTACAAAAGGTTCTTCACCTGTGAAAACGAGTGCGTTTTCGACGTTTCTGTTCCCTTTACCCGAGAAAGCTGGGCTGGACGAATCAGAGCCTGTCGGGGGATTGGGGCCTCTCTCTCCCCGGAACAGGTTCAAGAATTTGACTCGGAACACAGACAGCTTCTGCGGGACATTGCGCCAGAACAGTTCTCGATTCTCCATTACTGCGCCGTGACGGTGCTGAAAAAAAGGTCTTTTGTCAACTTTTCCAGTGAGCCATAAGAATCCGCTTCTGAAAAAGCAGGCCAATAAAGGCCAGACCGGAAATTTCCGGTCTGGCCTTTCTCATATCAAAGCTCCCAGGCTTTGCAAAAAAGCATTCCATTTGGGAAATATTTTTAAGGGATAAAAAGCTGTTGACAGCCGCTGAACAGCATTGAAAGCAAGAATAGGAGACCCATAAGAAGGCTATAGTAAAACGACCGTTTATTTGCAAGCCTAACTTAATAAAACAAAAGCCGTACTAAATTTTAGTTTCCGAAAGAAAAGTCACATGTTTATTCTGGCAGCCATACACACTTAGCTCCCCTTTGAAAGCTTCGCTTGGTTCAGCATTGTTTCCCGCGATTGAAAATACGGTTGGAGGCTTCCGAGCTGACCAGCATAATCACAATATACACCAGCAAAAACACCGGCAGCAAACCTACGTTGACTTTTGTAGCGACCAATCCGAAAAACGGCGGCAGCAAGGTTGAACCAGTATAGCAGACAGCCATCTGAAACCCCATCATTGACTGGGCGTCCTCTTTTCCAAACCGGACAGGGGTTTCATGAAGCATACAAGGATAAATTGGAGCGCAGCCAGCTCCAACCAGAATAAAGCCGATGAGACATACAAACTGCGGCAAGGGCAAAAGCAGGCACACCACTCCCAAGAGCACCGTGAGCTCTCCGATTCGTATCATCTGCTGGTTATTGAACCGAATGGCCAGGAATCCGGAAACCAGTCTGCCTGCGGTCAAGCCTCCCCAATAGAGGGAAACCCACTGCGCCGCGGCAGCGGCGTCAATTCCTTTTTCCGTAATTAAAAAGCTGCTTCCCCAAAGGCCCAAAGTCATTTCTACTCCGCAGTATAAGAAAAAGGAGATCAGCGCTACCTTCGCGCCCTTGATTTTCAAAGGCGCAAGGAAGCCCCCTTTCCCGGAGGCAATAGGCGGATCGAGATCTGCTTCCCGTTCTGGCTCTCCAGGATTTTCACCATTCGCATCTGCCTCCTGCTTTTTTTGGCTGGTTTTTTCCGCCACCTTATTCCATAAGGCAGAGTCGCGATTAAAACGGCCACCAGGACAAACTGGATGATTGCCACCGTTAGATATCCCATTCTCCAGTCCACACCCAGGCTCATATACTGAGACATAATCAGAGGACCGGCCATGGCTCCAACGCCCCAGAAGCAGTGCAGCCAGCTCATATGCCGGGATTCATAGTGCTCCGCCACGTATTCGTTCAGGCCCGAGTCCACCGCGCCGGCACCGAGGCCCAGAGGGATCGCCAGCAGAATCATAAAAACAAAAGCGGGTACAAAGCTGAAGCCCAGCAGAGCCAGAGCGGTCATCAGCACGCTTACCGCCGTTACCTTTCCCACGCCGAAGCGCTTTAAAAGCTTGCTGCTGAACAAGCTGGAACCACCGTTCCAACAGAAATCACCATAGAAATAATCCCTGCGTCACCCAGCTTGCCCCAAATTCCTTCTGAGCGACAGGCCATGCCACGCCTAATAAAGAATCCGGCAGCCCCAGGCTGATAAACGCTGCGTAAATCACAATCAAAAATAATGTAACCATGATGTCTGCTCCCTCATTTTCCTCAATGCAAAATCTTAATGCCGCGCCGTCTTTGACAATCCTACTATACTATCAGGAGGATTGTCAATCGGGCAAATTAATCATTTTAAAGTTCAGCACAATCAGACAAAAGCAAGGCAAATTTTATGTTTCTTTCGCAGAGAGCGGCTAAAAACAGACTTTCTCAAACGGCAGGCAAAAGCTGCAATCAAAAAAGCTTCCAACCGAAAGCGTCTTTAAGGCCGCTTTCGTTGGAAGCTTTTATTGATTTTTGCCGAAACCAGCTCGGCAGCCTGTTTTTATTCCTTCGCCGGTTCCTGAGCCTGATCAGCCGTCTTTCCTTTTCGGCGCTCCCTACGCTGGGATTCCCATACATAACAAATTTTTGCCTCTTTCCCTTTGGTCACGCTTCGGCGGATACGGTCAAGAAGATATTTAACAAAGCCTCCCAGGCCAAACCCGGCCATAGAGCAGATCACGTCGTCCACGTCCGCCACGCCGGTATTCAAAGTATATTGAAACGCCTCAATCACAACCACTAGAGCCAACGGAACCAGCAGCCTTTTCCACAGCCTCCAGGCCGGCGTCAGCGCGGACAGGAAGAAGCCAATCGGGATAAAAAAGATCACATCGCTGAAAAACAGCTTCATCCCATCGGGATTTCCCTCTCGAAACGCCTGAATATAACGTAAGATCTGAGAAAAGGGCACTAAATTCAACTGGCGCATCCCACTAAAGTTCATTGGACGGAAATAGAGAAAAATCGCCAGCAGCAAAATCAGCAGGTAGCATCCGGATGCCACGGAAGCCTTCTGGAAAAAACAGCAAAAGTCCCTTTTCGCCTCCGGTTCGCTCCAATTTCCCTGGGCAAAAATACGCATGAGAAAACAGCAGAGCAAGGGCATTGACCAAACCATCCCCCAGCTCACCCCATCGTACACGTTGACAGCCATGGTGAAATCCTCCATGCTGGGCCCCTCATAAATCCTGATTCCAATCCGGATTGCAAACGTAATTACTGTGAGAAACATGGAGGACAGCATCGCCACGCCTATCGGCTCGTACAGCTTGAACAGAAGCAAAAGGACAAGCGCTATGCCGAAGGCAACCACGGCCACAAAAATCTGGCGGTAAACATCGGAAAAATAGCTCTGCGCGTCTTGGGGCAGCAGAAACATAGCCAGGCCGGCCGCAATAGACACAAACCATTGGATGCTGCTCATTCTGGGAGGCGCTTTCACCTTCATAGGTAATTCCTCCTATAATCCAAATAATTCTGTAAAATAATGACCGCGGCGACGCTGTCCACCACAGCCTTTCTTTTTTTCCCCCTGACATCGGTCTGATTTAGATAGCCATGGGCAGTCACTGTAGTGCCCCGTTCATCCACAAAGGCTACCGGCAGGCCTGTCTTTTCTTGCAGAAGCGCTCCAAATTCCCGGGCGTTTTGGGCGCTTTCCCCTTCTGAGCCATCCATATTTTTCGGCAGGCCCAAAGCGATTTGCTCCGCCCGCCGCTCGTTTGAAAGCTTGACTATTTTCTCTATCAGCCGCTCCCTGTTGTGCTCCTGAATGACGCATAGGGGCGACGCCAGCATTTCCGCCCGGTCGCATACCGCCACGCCGGTACGGGCCTTGCCCAAATCGATTCCCAGGATGATCATCACGCGCTGCCTTTCTTCTTTTCAGGTCTCCACCAATCCTGTTTTTCAAAGGTGGAAACCTCCGGATTTAAATGGGAAGCGTCGTTCTGTGAGACGATGTGCGGCACAAAGCTGTCGTCATATTCCACCACACTGACTGCGGTATTATCGCACCACTCTACGGAATTTAATTCCTCAATCGGCTTTCCGCCCGCGTAACACAGGAAATTCCGGATCGCGCAGCCATGGGTGGCGATGCAAACCGTTTTTCCCGGGTGCTCTCCGGCGATCCTGTCCACGCAGCTTTTCATCCGCTCAAATACATGAACCATCGGCTCGCCGTCCCGCGGCGCAAACTTCCAGGGCTGGTTCTCCCATAAGTCGTAGTCCTCGGGATACAGGGTAGAAAACTCGTTCCAGGGACCTCCCTCCCAGTAGCCGCCGTTGATCTCCATCAAATCCGCCTCCACATAAATTGGCAAATGATGAAACTGATTGATGGCCTCGGCAGTAGCATAAGCCCGCTTCAGGGGGCTGGAATATAAGTAATCGATCTTTACATTCCGCATCCGGAGCGCCAAAAGCTCCAGCTGTTTTTTCCCGTTCTCGGTCACCTCGGCGTCCGTGTGTCCCTGAAACCGTCGGTTTAAATTTCCCGCCGCTTCACAGTGGCGGACCAAAATAATTCTTGTCATGCTTGTCATCTCCTAATTTACCACGGCTTGACCATGCCGGCCAGCTCAGTCACTGAGGCGATTCCCTGATCATCCAGGTAGCGGTTCAGTCCTTCCTTGATTTTCAGGGGAGCATAGGGATCAGAAAACAGAGCCGTGCCCACCTGGATGGCGGAAGCCCCCGCCAGCATCATCTCCACCGCGTCCCGCCAGGTGGAGATTCCTCCCATGCCCACCACGGGAATTTTGACCGCACCGGCCGTCTGCCAAACCATGCGGACCGCGACCGGAAACACGGCCGGGCCGGAAAGGCCTCCGGTATTATTTCGGATAATGGGACGGAGGGTGTTGATATCGATCCGCATCCCAGTCAGTGTATTGATCAGCGATAAGGCGTCGGCGCCCTCGCTTTCCGCCGCCCTGGCGATCTCAGCGATATCAGACACATTGGGGGAAAGCTTCACCATCAGCGGCTTTTTGCAGTGGGCGCGGACCTCCCTGGTGATGGCTCCCACGCTTTGACAGGAGGTGCCGAACTGAACCCCGCCATGCTTCACATTGGGGCAGGAAATGTTCATCTCGATCATATCCACAGAGGATTCAGAGAGCTTTTCCGCCATTTGGGCGTATTCCTCCGGCGTGTTCCCGGCAATATTGGCGATCACAACCGTTTCCTGCTCCTTGAGCCAGGGCAGGTCCCGCTCTATAAAATGATCCACACCTGGATTTTGCAGGCCGACGGCGTTTAAAATCCCAGACGGGGTCTCGGCGATTCTCGGCGGCGGATTACCCATTCTGGCTTCAGGGTGATCCCCTTGCAGGAAAGGCCGCCGATCTCTTTCAGCGGATAAAACTCGCTGTATTCCCGGCCGAAGCCGAAGGTGCCGGAAGCGGTGATCACCGGATTCTTAAATTCCACGCCGCGATATTCACAGTTAAATCCGCCATTAGAAAACCACCTCCTCAGCATTGAACACAGGACCGTCCTTGCAAACGTGGAGATAAGCCTCTTCCCCGTCCGCTTTTTTGATTTTGCAGGCGCACACCAGGCATGCTCCCACACCGCATCCCATCCGTTCCTCCAGGGAAATCTGGCAGGGTACGCCCCGTGCTTCAGCTTCTTCCGCCACACCCTTCAGCATGGGTCCAGGACCGCAGGCCAGCACAACGTCCTTCGGTTCTTCCAGAACCTTCCTCAGCGGCTCGGTAACCAGTCCGCGGAACCCCGCGCTTCCGTCGTCGGTGCACAGAATGACCCGGCAGCCGGCCTTCTCAAAATCTTCCTTCAGAATCACGGCATCCCGGCTGCGGAAGCCCAGGATCACCGTAGCGTTTTTGCCAAAGGGCTTGGCCGCCATCAAAAGCGGAGGCACTCCGATGCCGCCGCCTACCAATACCGCCCGCCTCGAGGGATCCCCTGCTGTAAACCCATGGCCCAGGGGCGCCAAAATATCCACCGTCTGCCCCTCTTCAAATTGGGAAAGAAGCTCAGTGCCCTCTCCCCTCACTTGAAAGACCAGCCGCAGAGTTCCTTCTTCCGGGTCGGCGTCACAAATAGAAATCGGCCGCCGGAGAGTCTTCCCCGGCACCAAAAGATGGGCAAACTGCCCCGGCTGCGCCTTGGAGGCGAACTCCCGGCTCTCCACAGTAAAATCGTAAATTCCGGGCTGGAGCTCTTTTTTGCAGACCAGCCGGCAGGACTGGGTATTGTATTTCATGCTATGTGTCATCCTTCCGTCCTCTCCAGGAGAGGATAAGACTTTATAAGTATTGTAGCGTGCTTTTTTAATTCTCAATAGGTTTTCCCAGCAGGCTTTGCTTTCCGGCTCTTTCCGGCAGATAAAGGCCCAAAAGCTTTGAGAGCAGTCTGCTCCGGCGGCGGCCCCTCCGCTGACGCCGCTAAGGTCATAGGCCGCCGTATGAACCGCACCTCTGAATTATCACCGGCTGCGGCTCCGGCGGTGCCGCCCAGATTATCACTTATGGGCCGTCTGGGAAGCGGCCTCTCATCGGAGAAAACGAAAGCTTATCCCGCCTGGATACAGCCTACGATCTCATCCCGCATCCGGATGGCCTCCCGCCGGGCGGCGCCCGCATAATCCCTTTCGTCACAGCCTTCCTTCTGCCAGGCGCAGAGAATCCCCCGAGAGGAATTGATAATGGCTCCCAAGCCGTTTTGGTCAAAGGCGGGGGCTACATCTCTGGCGCCGCCGCCCTGGGCGCCGTAACCGGGCACCAGGAAAAAGGTATGGGGCAAGGCCTCGCGGAGCTCCTGAAGCTGAGCGGGATAGGTGGCCCCCACTACCGCGCCCACGCCGGAATAGCCGTAAGCGCCCATCAGCTCCCTGCCCCACTGCTCGCACATCACGCCCATGGTGTAGTATACCGTATCCTCAGAGGAAATCAATTGATTCTGCAGTTCGCCGGATGAGGGATTGGAGGTTTTCACCAATACGAACATCCCCTTGTCCATGGCCTTGCACACCTTCAGCACAGGGTGATTCCATCGGATCCTAAATATCCGTTTACCGTCAAGGCGTCGGCGCCGAAGGCTGAGCAGGCGGCTTCCTCCACCTGGGTTTCTCCCAGATGGGCTGCGGCGTAAGCCTCCATTGTGGTGCCGATGTCGTTGCGTTTTCCGTCCTCAATCACGTACATCCCTTTTTCCTTGGCGTACTGGATCGTCTGGGCCAGGGTTCTCATTCCCTGCCAGCCGTACATCTCATAATAGGCGCATTGAGCTTTACTGCCGGCACAATATCGCACAGGGCGTCGATTAAGCCTTATTGTACTCCAAAATAGCCGCGGCGGCTCCCTCCAGAGTTTTTCCGTAATTCCGATAGGCGTTCTCCTTCAGGTAAGCCGGAAGATAGCTCAGCTTGGGATCTAAGCCCGCCACAGTAGGGTTGTTTTTCGCTTTGATATTGTCGATCAAACGGTCAAACGGCATGATAAATTCCTCCTATGTTTCGGTTTTTGTGTGTTTGATATCTCTCCGCGATTTGTCATTGCTTTTTTATCCTTCAAATTCCAGCCTTTGATCTTTTAACGCATTTCTTTCCCTTACGCTGTCTTATATCATCTTTTTCACCATTTTATCTCTTTTCCTCCACTTGCCGGCTCAGCCGTCCTGGTAGACTATTTCGCCCCGGCATACGGTCATGACCACCTTGCCGGACAGGGACATACCATGAAACGGGGTGTTTTTGGACCTGCCATGGAGCCTGTCCCGGTCCACCGTCCATCGGCGGTTCTCGTCAAACAAGGCAAAATCAGCCGGCCCGCCGGCTCTCAGCGTCCCGCCGGGCAGCTTTAAGAGCCGCGCAGGATTCAAAGACATTTTTGCAATCAATTCCGGCAAGGTTAAATAGCCTGGCTTTACCAGCGCCGTATAACAAGCGGACAAGGCTGTTTCCATGCCGATGGAGCCGTTGGGCGCCCTGTAAAAATCCGCCTTATCCTCCTCGCTGTGGGGAGCGTGGTCCGTGGCGATGGCATCCAGAGTTCCGTCTCTCAGCGCTTCCAGCAGCGCCTGCGGTCCTCGTCTGTTCTCAGCGGCGGGCTCATGCGCCAGTCAGCGTTTTTCTTTCTCAGCGCTTCCTCGGTCAGCAGAAGATAATGGGGGGCGGTTTCCCCAGTGACCTGCACGCCCCGTTTTTTAGCGTCACGGATCATGGCGGCGCTCACCGCCGTGCTCACATGGCAGATATGAATCGGGACGCCATAGGATTCCGCCAGCGCGATTTCCCTGGCTGTAGCCGCGTTTTCGCTGGCCGCCGGCACGCCGGGAACATTCAGTTCCCGGGAAACCGCGCCCTCGTTCATCAGTCCGCCCTGGGACAAATATAAATCCTCACAATGGGACACCACCCTCAAGCCAAGGCTGGCGGCTTCCTTCATGCTCTGGCCATCAGCAGGGAGTTCTCCACCGGCCTGCCGTCATCCGTTAAAGCAACGGCGCCGGCCTTTTTGCAGTTCCATGAAAGGGGCCAGCTCCTCCCCTTTCATTCCCTTCGTGATGCAAACGGCTGGATAAACCCTGCAGCAGGCGCTTTCAGCTCTTTGCAGGAGCTCCTCCACCAAGGCGGGAGAATCCATAGGAGGCTTTGTGTTGGGCATAGCCAGCAGAGAGGTCACTCCCCCGGCGGCGGCGGCCCGGCAGCCGGTGAACACGTCCTCTTTATAGGTAAGCCCCGGATCTCTCAGATGAACGTGCATGTCCACAAGGCCTGGCAGCAAGGCGAGGCTCTGAGCGTCCACGGTCTTATCCGCTGGGTCCTGTATATTTTTTTCTATTTTTTCAATAACTCCATTCCTGCATAGCAGGTCAAGCCGCTCACAGCATATTTTTTCAGGGTCTGCCAGCTTAGCGCCCCGGATTAGGATGCTTCCCATTCGATCACCTCATTTTTCTCTAATGATAGCATACCCTTTTTCTTCCTTCTGTAAAGGAAGATCCAAAAGAAAGATGCTGTTTTTTATCGTTTCGCGCGGCGGTGGGCAGAGAAACGCACGGCAATTAAAAACAAATTCACACGGCGAACGCCCCCATGGCCGCTTTCATGATTTTAAGGCGGTTTCCCAAGGAGGATCCATCAGGAATCAGGAAAGCCTATCGTCTTTTTTACCCACCGGGCCGTCTCCGCTGTTTTCAAAAATGATTTCAGGTTTTGAATGAAGCCTCATTCCACCGGAAAGGTCCCCTCCCCGGTTACTCTGGCATAAATCAGCGGTTCCTTTTCCGGAGCTGGGAGCCAAAGGAAAGAGCGCTGCAAAACGTATCCGCAGCCGGAGAGAGAAGCTCTTTCCGGCTGGTAAGCAGCGTGGCTATACTGTCGCCTTTCCGCACAAAGTCTCCCGGCTTTTTATGAAGCTCAATTCCGGCGCCGTAATCAACAGCGTCTCCTTTTCTCTCTCGGCCCGCTCCCAGCTGAGCGGCGGCCGCGCCGACCAAACGGGTATCCATATGGGTAAGGAAGCCCTCCCGGGAAGAAAAAACCTCTTTTCGAAAAGAGGCCTGGGGCAGCCGGGAAAAGTCCTCTAAGGCGCTTTCATCCCCGCCCTGGGCTTTTACCATCTCCTTCAGCTTGCGAAAGGCTTCCCCATTGCCGAGCTGCTTTCTTGCCAGGGCACAGCACTCCTCCTGCCCGCCTTTTCCCGACAGGGCCAGCAGCCCTGCGCACAGGTTCAGGCACAGCTCCGTCAGATCCTCAGGGCCTTGCCCCCGCAGGGTCTGCACGGCTTCCATCACCTCCAGGCGTTGCCGATCCGGTTTCCCAAGGGGCGGTCCATATTGGTAATCAAGGCCGCCGTTTTCCGGCCCGCCCTGGTTCCGATGCCCACCATTTCCCGCGCTAAGGCGGCGGCGTCCTCAGCCCGCTTCATAAAGGCCCCGCTGCCGGTTTTCACATCCAGCAGAATACAATCCGCCCCCGCCGCCAGCTTTTTGCTCATAACGCTGGAGGCGATCAGCGGGATGCTCTCCACCGTGGCGGTAACATCGCGCAAGGCGTAAAGCTTTTTATCCGCCGGTGCCAGATTCCCGGTTTGGCCGATAACGCAGCAGCCCACCCGGTTGACAATCTCAATAAACTTTTCCCGATCCAATTCCACTTGAAAGCCCGGAATCGCCTCCAGCTTATCCAAGGTTCCTCCCGTATGGCCCAGGCCTCTTCCGCTCATTTTCGCCATTTTCACCCCCAAAGAGGCTACGACCGGCGCAACCACCAGAGTGGTTTTATCTCCCACGCCGCCGGTACTGTGCTTGTCGGCCTTAGCCCCGCCGATACCGGACAAATCCACCTGGTCTCCTGAGGCAGCCATTGCCATGGTCAGATCTGTTGTTTCCCGCCGATCCATTCCGTTGATGCAAATAGCCATCAGCAAAGCCGACGCCTGATAATCCGGGATCATCCCCTGGGTGTATTGACTCACAAAAAAGCGGATCTCCTCCTCCGACAGGGCAAGTCCATCCCGCTTTTTGGCAATGATGTCATAAATTCTCATAGGCGCACCCTTCTTCAATCAATAAATTTAAACCGGCAAGGCCGCCTTCCGTCGTTTGGAATCCAAAGAAAGCCGAATCGAAAGGGAACCGCCGCGCAAACAGGAAACGAAAACAGAGGAAAACCCAAATTCAACAGCCGGAAACCGAGCCTGAAGCCAGCGGGAAAAGGGCTTCTAATTATTTTAATCTTCGGCCGCAACTCTTCCGCGGAGCTTAAAAACATTCAAAGCGCTGCGCGCCGGCTTCACCAATAGCCGTTCCCAGCTTGCTTTCCCCCAAAATTCTATTTATCTGGTATCCGGGAAACATTTTACGCGGCTATTCCTCCAGCCTGCTCTTCCGGAAGCCCCTGGGCAAAAGCTCCTTCAGCAAATAAGCTTCCTCCACCCCGTTCTCCGTCGCCAGCAATATCTCAAAGGTTTCCGGGTCGCAGAATTCCGCCATCACCTGGCGGCATACCCCGCAGGGCGGGCAGGGATTTTCCGGGTTCTCTCCGGTTCTTCCTCCCGCTACGGCGATGGCCAGAAACTCCCGCTCTCCCTCGCTGACTGCCTTAAAAAAGGCCGTTCTTTCCCCGCAGCTTGTCGGACTGAAAGCGGCGTTCTCAATATTGCAGCCGGTATAGACTTTTCCATTCTTAGTCAAAAGGGCGGCTCCCACGGCAAAATGGGAATAGGGCGCGTAAGCGTTTTTTTCTAGCCTCCAGCGCCAGCCTGCCCAGCCTCTCACGGTCCATGAAACCGCCTCCTTTTACACTGATTTACGCCAGCTCCAGGGCGACCTCCATCATCCGGGTAAAGCCGGTCTGCCGCTCCTGCGCCGGAAGGGATTCTCCCCGCAGCGGGCAGTCGGAAACCGTCAGAAGGCACAGGGCGTTTTTCCCGCACCGGGCGGCGTTCATATAGAGGGCGGCGGCTTCCATCTCCACCGCCAAGACCCCCATCCTCTTCCATTTCAGTAAGGACTCCTCATCGTCGCCGTAAAACAAATCGGATGAAAGCACATTGCCCACCCGAATCGGAACCCCCTTCCGTCCGGCGGCGGAAACAGCCTTTTCCAGCAGCGCAAAGCTGGCGGTAGGGGCAAAGGCGCCCGGCAGCCGATACTGGGCGGCGTAATTGGAATCGGTGCACGCTCCTATGCCGGCGATCAGATCCCGGAGCTGTACCTGATCCGCGATGCCGCCGGCGGTTCCAATGCGGATGATATTCTCCACGCCGTAAAAATGAAACAGCTCATAGGAATAGATTCCGATAGAAGGCATACCCATACCGCTGCCCATAACGAAACCGGCTTTCCGCGGTAGATTCCTGTGTAGCCCAGCATATTCCGCACGGTATTGAAGCATTTTGGATTCTCCAAATAGGTTTCCGCGATAAATTTGGCCCGCAGAGGATCTCCGGGCATCAAGACTGTTTGGGCGATCTCTCCCTGCTTTGCTCCGTTGTGAGGGGTTGGCGTATTCTGCATTTTTATCCTCCTTTGAATCCTGCGGCCGCTTTGCTTTCAAAACGGCTCTCCGCAGCGTTTCTCACCGGCGCGTTTGCTTGACCGCGCGTTTTCCTCGCCGCCGGCTGTCCGCTGCTTTTTTCATTCTCCATCCCGCTTTTTCAGCGCTTTTGTTATCAGGCTTTTAGCAGATCCGCCAGCCGGCTTTTTCCCCAGGCGAGAGGCGGCAGGCGGAAATACTCTAATATTGTGGCGGAAATATCCGCGAAGGTGGGAAGGGTTCCCAGATTTTTTCCTTTTCGAACCCGGTTCCCGGCGGTCAGCCAGGGCACATATTCCCGGGAATGGTCAGTGGATGGCGTAGATGGGTCGCAGCCATGGTCTGCCGTTATCATCAAAAGGTCCTCCGGGCCAGTCCCTCAAGGAGCCTGGGAAGCTGCCGGTCAAAATAGGAAAGCGCCTGGGCGTAGCCTTTTGCGTCGTTCCTATGCCCGTAAATCATGTCGAAGTCCACCAGGTTCACAAAGCATAAGCCATTGAAGTCTTTCCTCGTCAGTTCAACGGTCCTTTCAATTCCCTCCGCATTGTTTTCTGTACGGTAGGCTTCCGTGACGCCCCGTCCCGCGAAAATATCCACGATCTTTCCAACCGACAGCATAGACAGCCCCGGCTGGGCCGAAATCCGATCCAAAAGGGTGTCTCCGGGCGGATCCAGGGAAAAATCATGCCGGTTGGAAGTTCTCACATAGCTTCCCGGTTCTCCCACAAAGGGACGGGCGATGATCCTGCCCACGCCGTGCTCGCCGGTCATCAGCTTCCTGGCAAGGCGGCAGCACCGGTAAAGCTCCTCTACCGGCACCGTCTCTTCGTGAGCCGCCACTTGAAACACGCTGTCAGCGCTTGTATAAACGATCAAGCCTCCATTTTTCTGAGCCTGCTCCCCATAGTCCCGGATCACGTCGGTGCCGGAATAAGGGCGGTTACACAGCACCTTACGCCCAGTAAGCCTCTCGTATTCCCGAATGATTTCCTCCGGAAAGCCGTGGGGATAGGTAGGCATCGCTCTTTGTGACACAAGGCCGGCAATCTCCCAATGGCCGGTTGTGGTGTCCTTTCCCATAGAAACCTCTCTGCACCGGCCGAAGGCTCCCGTAGGAGCGGACTCCTTCGTCCCGCAGGTTACTCCGTCAATATTAAAAAGCCCCAGCTTTTTCAGATTAGGAACCTCTAAAAAGCCGCTGCGGAAGCAAGCCGCCAGGGTATTGCTGCCCTGGTCGCCGTATTCCGCCGCGTCGGGAGCCTCTCCAATACCGAAGCTGTCCAGCACAATCAAAAACACTCGTTTCATTCAGCATCTCCTATTTTCGTCTGGTGGTTTCTCCTGCCGAAAGGCTACGGGAACTGTTTTTTGAAGATTCCGGGGCCCCGCGCCCTGGATCAGTTCCTGAAGCAAGGAAAACGCCTCTCTCCCATCCTCCGCGCCGGCTGAACACTGTAGTCAATTCCGGCGTCATCAGCCTTCCCAAGCGAACGCCGTCAAACCCCACCAGCATGATATCCTCTGGTACTCGGATTCCCTTACCGCTCAGGTATTTATATACGGAAAGCGCGGTCATATCGCTGGAGCAAAGAATCCCATCGGTATCGGGAAAGCGTTCCAAAATATAGGGAGCGCAGGCGAGTCCGCTTTCAAAATCATAGCCGCAGTCCAAAAAGCGGGGCTCCAGATTCCATTTTCGGCACACATCCATGTACCCCTGAAAACGCATCTGCCCGCTGCTGTAAAGCTGAGGACCCCGCAGGTGAACCAGCCTTTTGCAACCGCAGTCCACCAAATGCTCCGCCGCGAGCTGTCCGCCTAAATAGTTGTCTGAGGAGACGGACGCCTCATATTCCCGGCCGGCTTTCCGGTCGACCACTACCACAGGCAGGCGGCACCGGCGGATTTCCTCCTCCATCTCGTCGTTGTTGGCGGTGATAACAATGCCATCCGCGTTCATTTCGCTGAGAAGCCTGATATAATCCCATTCTCTTTTCGGCTCCCGGCCGCTGTCGCACACTACCACCTGATAGCCCTTCTCCTGGGCAGCCTCCTCCAAGGCGGTGCCGATCTCATTTAGAAATAAATTGTGTAAAGAGGGAATCACATAGCCAATCAGCGAGGAAGGCTGTTTATAAAATGCCTTGGCGCTTTCTACGGGCTGAAACCCGGTTTCCCTCATCGCCTTTAAAATTCTCTCCCGCTTTTCCGGGGCCACCCTGCAGTGCCGTTGACCACCCGGGAAACCGTAGCCAGAGAAACCCCCGCCAGCCTCGCGATATCGCTGAGATTTGCCAAAGCCCCACCTCCTGTTATTATAACCGGATAAATTGGTTCAGCTGCCATCCCGGCTTCCTTTTCCGCGTGAATTTTTTAAGCCAGCCATTACTGAAGGCGTTTCCTGGCTTCCTCACAGCAAGGCCGGAATGCCGAGGGCACCGCCCTTTGCTCCAAGCCCTCCAGATCCAGCCAGAGGAATTCCTCCGGCTGCCCCGAAACCCAAACGCCATAGCAGCTAAGCTCCATTCCACATGGGTAAAAACATGCTGGTAGCTGGGCAGTCTTTCCGTGCGCAAAAGCTTCATGCCCTTCTCAGCGCACCAGATTTCCGCTTCTTTTTCTGTCAGAGCTCCCTCCGCGTTGGGGAACTCCCACAAATTTTTCAGCACGCCGGTATTCCCACGCTTATGGAGCGCCGTCTTATTTTCGCTGAACAAAATCAGCACTGTCTTATCTTCCTTTTTTCTAGGCTTTTTCGGCGGCTTGACCGGAAATTCCGTCATGCTTCCCAGCCGGCGGCTCTCACACAAAGCGCTGAGGGGGCAGCTCCCGCATTTGGGAACGCCGTTCGGAAGGCAGACGGTAGCTCCCAAATCCATCATCGCCTGGTTGAAATCCCCGGGACGGTCCTCCGGCTGAAGGTCCTGCACCAACGCGGTGATGCGTTTTTTTGTTTCCGGAGAGGTAACATCGCTGCTGTCTGCGGTCAGCCGCGTCATCACCCGGAGCACGTTGCCATCCACTGCGGTGACCGGCAGCCCGAAGGCGATGGAGCCGATGGCTCCTGCGTATATTCTCCACGCCCGGCAGCCTTTTCAGTTCTTCAAAGTCTCCCGGCAGCTGACCGTCATACTGCTCCACGCAGGCCAGAGCGGCCTTTTGCAGATTCCGCACCCGATTGTAGTAGCCTAAGCCCTCCCACAGCTTTAACAGCTTATCCTCCGGCGCCGCCGCCAGATCCCTAATGGTGGGAAGCTCCCGCAGAAAGCGGCTGTAATACTCCTTGACCGCCTCCACCCTGGTCTGCTGAAGCATGATCTCCGAAAGCCAAACATGATAAGCTGAGGGTCCTCGCGCCAGGGCAGAATCCTGCGGCACCGGTCGTACCAGCTGAGGAGCAGGCCCTCCATACTCTGTAAACCGAAAAGAGGACGTGCCTCGTCCTCTTTGTTCCGTTCCTTTCTCATCTTCTCCATTTAAGACACCATTGCGGCCAGCCTGACTGCTTCCTCCGCCGCGCTGGCGGCGTCCGGAGTGTATTGGTCAGCGCCGATCGACTGGCAGAAATCATCGGTCACCGGCGCGCCGCCGATCATAATCTTCACCTTATCACGGAGATCAGAGGCGTTCACAAGCTCTACTACCCGTTTCATTTCTCCCATCGTGGTGGTGAGCAGAGCGGAGCAGGCGATGATCTGGGCGCCGCTGTCCCGGGCGGCCTCAAGATATTTTTCCGCCGGCACGTTTACTCCTAAATCAATCACCTTTAGGCCCCGGCCCTCCATCATCATTTTTACCAGGTTCTTCCCGATGTCGTGCTGGTCTCCCTTTACGGTACCGATCACTACGGTGCCTTATCCTCGACATCCCCGGTTTGCAAGGCGGGCTTGAGCACCTCCAGTCCAGCGTTCATCGCCCGGGCCGCAATCAGCACCTCCGGAACAAACACCTGGTTCAGCTTAAATTTATCCCCGATAACTCCCATACCTGCCAGAAGCCCCTGCTCTAAAATATCCTTAGGCGCTATTCCTTCCTCTAAAGCCTTGGCCACAAGCTGCTTGACCTTCGGCGCCCGGCCCTGCTGAAGCAGCGCGCTTAATTCTTCTAAAATACTCATGCTTTGTTCCCTCCGGAATTCCATGGCTTTCCTGAAGACCCCAAAAATCTCCTTTACCTGCCCTTGGAAAGCTCTTATTATTAGGATACCATATTTTATCCCCGCAATCAATGTTTCCGGCCCATTCCCTTTTTGAAAAAAAAAAATGTGCTATGCTTATTGCTGTCATAATGCGGATCCCTCCCACAGGGAGGACAAAACCTGTACGCGGCACAGCCTGTTCGGCAGCAATAATTTCAAGCGTCCGCCCTTAGGGAAGCTTTACCAACACACTGGCGGCTGCAGCGGCCGCGCCGATCTTTATCTTCTAGCTTTTGGAGGCGCTGAGTCATGCATTCTCAAATATCCACCCTTCATTTGATCAAACGCTTTGTCCCTTATTTTAAAAAATATAAAGGGGTTTTATTTTTAGACCTATTCTGCGCCGCTCTGACGACTGTCTGCGAGCTGGTATTTCCCCTGATTGTGCGCTATATCACCGATATGGGCATGAATCACCTGGAGAGCCTGACGGTACAGATTATTTTGACCTTAGGCGGCTTTTACCTAGTGCTTCGCCTGATTGACACCGCCGCCAACTATTATATGGCTGACGTCGGCCACATTATGGGCGCAAAGATCGAAACGGACATGCGTAAGGATCTGTTCGCTCATCTGCAGAAGCTCTCCTATTCCTATTATGACGAAACCAAAATCGGACAGCTGATGGCCAGAATCACCAGCGACCTGTTCGATGTTACCGAGTTCGCGCACCACTGTCCAGAGGAATTTTTCATCGCCTTTTTAAAAATTTTAGTTTCCTTTCTGATTCTGTGCAACAGCAGTGTGCTTTTGACGGTAATCATCTTCGCCATTCTCCCCTTAATGCTGCTGGCCGCCATGTATTTCAACAAGCGGATGCGCCGGGCGTTCAAAAAGTCAAGAAATCAGATCGGCGAGATCAACGCTCAGGTAGAGGACAGCCTGTTAGGGGTTCGCGTGGTAAAGTCCTTCGCCAACGAGCCTATTGAAACGGAAAAGTTCCGCAGCGGCAATGAAAAGTTTTTAAATATCAAGCGGGAAATGTATAAATATATGGCCGGCTTCCAGAGCAGCACCCGGCTGTTCGACGGCATCATGTATATCGCCGTGGTGGTAGCGGGCTCCCTGTTTATGATTTATGGTAAAATTACTCCCGGCGACCTAGTGGCCTATCTTCTGTATGTCACCACCCTGCTCACCTCGATCCGCCGGGTGGTAGAGTTCACCGAGCAGTTTCAGCGGGGCATGACCGGCATTGAGCGGTTTATCGAGGTAATGGACGCGCCGGTGGAAATCCGCGACGAACCAGATGCCGAGGAGCTGAAAGACGTTAAGGGGGACATACAGTTCGATCATGTCAGCTTCCGGTACTCCGGTGTGGACGAGGATGTGCTGACCAACATTAACCTTCACGTGGCTCCGGGACAGAATATCGCCTTGGTCGGCCCTTCCGGCGGAGGAAAAACCACCCTGTGCAATTTAATTCCCAGATTCTACGAGGTCACCTCCGGCCGAATTCTCATCGATGGACAGGATATTAAAAAGATCACTTTGCAGTCCTTGCGGAACCAGATCGGCACCGTACAGCAGGAGGTCTATCTGTTTTCGGGCACTATTTACGAAAACATCGGCTACGGAAAGCCTGGCGCCACTCAAGAAGAAATCATCCGCGCCGCTAAGCTTGCCGGCGCCCACGAGTTCATCGCGGACCTGCCCGACGGCTATAACACCTATGTGGGAGAGCGGGGCGTAAAGCTTTCCGGAGGGCAAAAGCAGCGGGTCAGCATCGCCCGGGTTTTCCTGAAAAACCCGCCGGTTCTGATTTTGGACGAAGCCACCTCGGCCCTGGATAACGAGAGCGAAAAGCTGGTGCAGCGCTCCCTGGAGGAACTGGCGAAGGGCCGCACTACCTTTACCATCGCCCACCGCCTCACTACCATACGGAACGCGGATTTGATTCTGGTCTTGACTGAGGATGGCATTGTGGAAAAAGGAACCCATCAGCAGCTCATGGCCCTGGGCGGAGTTTATCACAGTCTTTACAGCATGTACGGAGCTTTCGATGGATAAATCGAATTCAGCATGGCGTTTTAAGGGCGCTCCCTTACCCACAAAGCCGTCAGCCGCCTCGAATCAAGAAACGCCCGAAAGCGGAAAGGCGGAAGCCTTTTACCGCTTTCGGGCGTTTTGATTAGATCCTGCGTACCGAAACCACGAGCCTAAAAATGCCAAAAACTCATAGAACACAAACACAGCGAAAAAGCCCAGCGCTATTCCGAGAAGGAAACCGCTGGCCACGTCGGAGGGATAATGCACAAACAAATACAGCCTGGAAAAGCCGATCAACGCCGCTAGGACCAAGGCCGCGATGCCCAAGGGCACATTAGCAAAGCAGATCACTGTTGCCGCCGCGAAAGATGACAGCGTATGGCAGGAGGGCGCAGAATAGTCATGAGGCCTGCTGATCAGCAGCTCCACATCCGTATTGTTGTTACAGGGCCGGATCCGGCCGATCAGCGGCTTCAAGGCGATATTTCCCACCGCTAAGCACAGCACCAAGCCACCATCAGCATAAAGCCATAGGGCCGTTCTGTCTTTCTGGCCAGAAAGACAGCGGTAACCACCAGCCAGATCAGCCGCCGTTTCCCAGCAAAGTAATCTTAGGCATCACCTTATCTAAAAACGGGCAGCGGATACGCTTTTGAATATACTCCAAAATGCGGTTGTCCAACCGCCGAATCTTCTCCATCATACGTGTTCCTTCTCCAATTCCATAACAAATCCTTTGTCTTTTATTATACTCCGCAAACGATATGGCCGTCAATCAGAAACACATAATAGGCAGTATGCCGAAACAATCCTCTAAAATGGACCGGCCGCCACGCGCGGCCGGTCCAACCTTTTTTAGCGCTTATCATCAGGCGCGCCAAAGGAATAAATAGATTTATACAGCAGATCCAAATCCTCAAAGCTATACGTTCCGTCATGGTTGATATCTGCGGCTTCTAAGAACAGTCCTTTAAGAACCGCTCTGCTTTCATGGTAAAACTCATGCTCCACCAAGACGGAAACATCCTTTTGGTTCACGTTTCCATCCCCATTAAGATCGCCGTAAATAAGCAAGGCTACCTGGTCGCATGGAACGCCATCCCGCAGAAGCGTAAAGGTGGTTCCGGTTCCCACGCCTCCCGTGGAAACCCGAGTACCTTCAAAATTTCGTACTACCAGTTCCCCGTCATACTGCAGATTCGCCTTGATTTGGGTCAGTGTGCTTCCAGGCTCTATACCGGTCATCACCCTGGTCTTTTCATCAATGCTGTAAACCTGGCTGGTAATCAGCTGGAATCCTCCCCGCTGGAGGAGGGATTGGAAGAGCTTGAGCTTCCCGTTCCGGAAGAATCTGTCGAACCTGAAGTATCATCCGTAAAGGCAACGGTATAAACACAGCTTGCCGGCAGTCCGCCGGAGGTACACAAATTAGACAGCTTCACCTGATAATTTCCTGCTTCCAGCGGCTCCGGAGCCGGAAAACTGAAAAAGCTTCCTTCCAGCTCCAGGCCGTTGTCCAGCGTCCACGCAGCAGTCTCGCCGGTTGCCTCATTGCGAACTGTCACCGCCGGGTCTCCCCTGCCTGAATTCAAAAGCTCCGGATTCAGCGATACCGTCCAAGATTCTGGCTTCCCTCGGATAAAGGATAAACGCCCGGCAGAGGGTTTGCCAAAAACGCATTGCTTTCCTCGGTAAATTCCTCTACCGTCACTTGATCGGTAACGCCATTGGTATATTCAACCCTTATTCCGGCGTTGGAGTCCGATACACCGTAAACCATGCCGCCGTCGGCAAACAAAAACGCCGGGTTCCTCTTTTCCAGGGTTAGCTGTCCCAGCACAGATCCATCTGCTCCTAAAAGTAACAATCTGGAATCAAAATCCGCTAAAATTCCGTTCTGATAGAGACAGGCGGCGCCCTGGCTTTGAGAGGCGTAAAGCCTCTCCACCGTCAGATCCTCCTCGGAAACCCGGTAAACAGTCCCAGCCTCATCGACAGCCAGCTCCGAATCCAGCATCCGCAAGCCATCTCCTACCGGATCACCGGAAAACGCCGCCACCTCATCAGCGTTAACTCTCCATAACCCTCCCGACTGAGAAACTAAATAGACGCCGCCGTTCGAGGGCGCGGCGACCAACTCGGAAATCGGTTCCTCCAGGTCGCAGAATGGAACTAAGCTTTGTATTTTCTCTTCGCTGCTTTCAGCGACATCCTCAGTGGTATACAGAATGTTAGGCTCAGAGCCTTTAAGGAGGTAGACCGTTCCATCCGAAGCGGCCGCAAAAGCTCCGCTGGACAAGTCCGATAGTCCACGAAGCACCGTGGTTTTGCCAAGCTGAGAAAAATCACTGGAGCCGTAGGAAAACAATTTGATCTGCTTTTGCACTACACCGTCCTGGTACCGTGCGGTTTCACAAGCTAAAACCACCCGGTCCGGCAGCACGGACAGCCCGCGGAATCCTCCGGAAATTTCCCACAGGGGTTGAGCGCTTTGACTGGCGGTATCGGTCAAAACGCCGAAGCACTCAGACTCACTTCCGCCGACCAGCAGCAAATTCCCATCCCGCAAATACCGGGCGTCTTCCAATTCGGCGCCCGGTTTCTGAAGCTCAATTTCATAGCTTGCCTGCACAAATTCCCCCTGGCGGAAATCGCCGTATATCCAATCAAAGCGATGACCAGCAGTGCCGGAATTACTAGCTTCCATAGTTTCCGTTTCATCCCGATCCCCCAGCTTCTTTTCCAAAATATTTTTATTGCACAATTCTAAATTAAAAAATTTTTGCTTTCAATTATTCACAGGTCTTTCCTATTATTTTATTTAGCATGAAAATTTTTCCAGTTGCAACGAATTGTGAATACAAATCACATAAAACACAAAGCCCTGGGACACGATAGGCTTTCCCTATCGAAATCTCAGGGCACATTTTAAAATAATTCCGGACGATCAAGCCCGTATTGCTGCTCCGCCTGGGAGGTATGCAGCAAAAAATGATAAATAGGCGCCAGCACACGAAAATCTTTCTCCAGCTTTTGTGACAGCCTGTCAGAAAACAGCAGATTAAAATCGCTGCTTTCCGCCACAAAGCTAATTCCTCTTTGCTCCAGCCATTGCCGTTCCTCCTCCGGGCGCTGCGGATAATGGGGGCGCTTATACCGCTCCCCCTCCATATGGAAAAGCTTTTGGGATAAAAAAGCTTTCTTCGCCTTTTCGAACGCCGGATCGCCTTGCAGGATCAGCCGCCGCATCGTATTCATATACGCCGCCGAAGCGTGATAGAAGCCGCACCCATAATTAAATCCGTCGCAGGTAATCTCAAAATAAATTCCCGGCACCTCAGTACCGTGCATTTTTCCACGCTTGAATATGAGCCACATGGTATCCCGGTAAAGTGATTTGTCATGGCTGTACCGGGTATCCCGGCGCAGGCGGCAAATCGTCTTGTCCACCCGCGGCTCTGTGGTCACCTTAGCGTCAATTTCCAGCATTACCGGTGTGAGCGACCGTACCAGATCCTTCATCGGCTCCAGCAGTACAGCTTGATAAGTATCTTTATGATCTAAGAACCAATCCCGGCTGTCCTGCAGCCGGTTTTCAAACAAAAAATCTAAGGTCTTTGCCGAAAACGCCATTAAACTTCCTCCTTATTTTAAAAAAGCGGCGTGAAGCCTCACGCCGCTTTTTTATCATTTACACTGGTTTTATACCTTAATTATCCACCAGTTGGGGTTTCCTCTGAAGACGAAGGGGAACTGCTAACAGGTTTGCTGGAAGTCTCGCTGGAAGATGGCGGCGCTGTACTGGATGGCTGGCTGCTGCTTGGAGCAGTGCTGGAACTGGCGGGCGGGGTAGTACTGGAGGTATTCGCCGGTTTGTCCCCGCCGCCGTTTTGACTCGGCGCATTGGGATCCGTGTTAGGCCCTATTTTATAGACCGCGGCGCCCTCCATGTAATACGAGGAATCAATTGGCTCCCTTTTGACCTCCTGGCCGTTTTTATAAAACACCTTTTCGCCCTCTGCGGTATAGCCATAGCAGGCGTCGGTCCACCATGTGACCGTGCCCTCAGGCAGGCTCTCATCGACAATATACTCGGTGGGCGGAGGCGGAATGACGCCTGTCTGCCAGCTTTCCACCTCAATAGTATCCCATTCATCCGACGGATGGCCGTAAATCTGTACGACCAGAGTTCTTCCATCCATATAGGCCTTGATATAAACCGGATAATCAGAAGAATTTTTAAACTGGAAATCAGTGGAAGGATAATCTACCGTAGCATCCTGTCCGATCGGTACATAAGAAGAAGGCCACCGATGGTTATAGCGGGTAACGATCTCCATATCAGCCCGCAGGGCCGCGCCGTAGATTGTAGTCGAGGACTGGCAGATGCCGCCGCCATATACCTGCACGGACTTATTGTTGGAAATACCAGTAGCTGGCAGATAGCCTAACGCGCCGGTAGTCGTGTCTCCAGTCGTCTCATTAAAGGAGAATATTTCTCCCGGCTTCAGCACGGTGCCGTTGGCCGCCGCCAGGGACAGCGCCATATTGTGAGTGCCGTTTTCCGTATTGGTGGAATAGGTGGTATACTCAGAAAGCTTAACCGTCTGCTTCTTTACGTCCTCGACCGTTGTCTTCGGCTGAGTTTCTGTCACCGGATCTTAAGCTCGCTTTTTAAATTTTCTGCCTCCAGAGCCTTTACAAGGCTCTGCTTCAGTTCTTCAGCCTTCACCTTAATTCCGGGAGAGCCGCCCTCGTATACGAACATAGGGTCAGAATCCGGGTTAAATTCCTTCACATGGGCTTCCGTAACCTCGCAGTTGAGCTCCTTCTCGATTTTTTTGACCAGCTCGCCCACCTTTTTCTCATCGGCGTCAAACTCCGCTTTTACCTCGAAGTTTTTCGGCTGGGTTTCCAGCGCCTCTACTAAAGCGTACCGTTCGTCGCGTTCGCCTTCCCTGGCATACTGGTAGGCTTCTTCCAAGGCGGCTTCCAGAGTAGATTCAAAGCTCAAGTAGGTATTGTCCACCGTATACTCCTTTTGGCCGTATACAGCTTGATTTTCACATCAGGAAGCAGAGATTTCTCATGCTTTTCCAAAAGCGCCTTCGCTTCCTCCATAGTCTTGCCGCCTACATCGATCCCTTCTACCTGAATCCCGGTATAAAAGGTATCCACATTCAGGGCTCTGTCCACCATGGCGATATATTCCTGATATTCCTGATATTTTTGGTACCCAAAGAAGCCTCCTACGGCCAGAATCACCGCCAAAGCACCGCCGATAGCCCACCAAGCCCACGCTGGCAGCTTTTTGCGGTTCGCGGTTTGAACCGCAGCCCCCTGGCTGTTTTGTAACTGTTGGGTGTCTTGAACCGTTTTATTTCGTTTCAAGTCGGTCCCCCTCCTTATTAAGCTAAAGAAAATGATAAAATGGCTTTGCCAATACGTTTTTTATAATACAACGGAAATTTCAAAAAGTAAAGTTACAGCTTATTTACTGTTATAAAAAATTACCGGCAAATTATCGGCGTCTCTGCTTTTTCACCAGCCGTTCCTCATTCAGCCCGCTCAATCAGCAACCGCCATCCTGGAATCCGGCAATATCTATTGAACCTTTTGGGTGAAAATGGTATAATCAGTCTAAGATTATGAAGGAATCATGAAAAGCGGCAGCGATCCGGAAGCTGCATTCCCGGGAAATTCGCTGGAGAATGGTTTCCTCATTAAAGGAGCTTTGCCAAGTGCCGGTCATCGAACTAAAAAAACTGACCAAATTTTTCGGAGCCGTACCCGCGGTGCTGGAAGCCAGCCTTACCGTAGAAGAAGGGGATTTCTTTGGCTTTGTAGGCCCTAACGGTTCCGGCAAATCCACCACTATCCGCATGATGATGAACTATGTGCGTCCTACCTCCGGCACCGCTACCATTTTAGGAATGGATTCTCGTTCCCAAAGCGGGAAGCTCAAAAAGATGGTAGGTTATGTTCCCAGTGAAGTGGATTACTATATGGACATGAGAGCCATGGAGGTGATCCGCTACGCGGCCGCTATGAGGGGGCTTCGGGATAAGTCTAGAATCGATCAGCTCTGTGACCTGTTTGAGGTGGACACCGTCCGCCGAATCTCTCACATGTCCTTAGGCAATCGAAAAAAAATCGCCCTGGTCACTGCGCTGCTTCACAGCCCAAAGCTGCTGATCCTTGACGAGCCGACCTCCGGGCTGGATTCTTTGATCAAGCGGCGGTTTAAGGACTTTTGGTGGAGGAAAACCAAAAGGGCGCTACCATCTTTTTCTGCAACCATGATATCGGAGAGGTTCAGGAGCTCTGCGGCAGGACGGCTATTATCCGCAAGGCTCTATTCTTGAGGTCGCCAATACCGATAATCTCTCTTCCTCAGATACCCGGCGCGTTAAATTAAAAACCACAGATAATCTATCCGCTTTGTTTACCTTGTTTCAGATCAATGATCCCGTCGTCACTGGAGATCTGGTCACCTTCTCCTACCGCGGCGTGATGGATCCCTTTATCAAGGCGCTGGCAAACTACGAGATTCAGGATCTTCAGGTGAGCCTGCCCTCTCTGGAGGATGCCATTATACGGTTTTACGAAAAAAAGCTGGAACAGGAGGCCGCGGATCATGCCTAAAGTGTTTTCACTTCCTATTTTTACAAAAGAGTTCCGGCGCTCTGTCCCCAGCGTGATTTTATGGTTCCTGATCAGCGGCGGCCTGCTGGTCTTGGCCTTATATTCCTTTTCTGCCGCAGCTCAAACTGATTTCTCCGACCGGCTGCAGGAGACTCTGTCCGCCTTTCCGGAGGAGCTTTTAGCGGAGTTCCAGTTGGATAACCTGCCGGAGCTTTCTGAATTTTTAACCTATTTCGCTTTAACCAGCCACTGTGTTTTTGCGGTAGGCTGCCTGTTTGCCTGCTACCGCGGCTGCCGCTCCATGGTCAAGCTGGAAAGCCATCAGAGCATCGTGCTTATTTATGCCCAGCCGATCAGCCGGGGCAGTATTTTAATCAGCTCTTTCGTTTCCCAGGCTTTGGCGCTTCTCATTTATAATTTGGGCCTTTGGGGCGTAAGCTATGGTATGGCGGCGCTTCAGCCGGATTTTGACGCCGCCTCCTTTGCTTTGGCATGCCTCTCCTTATACTTTTCCTATTTTATGGTAGAGGTTATGTATCTTGCTATCGGCTATTTGCTTTCTGTATTTTTATCCCATTCCAGCCAGGCCTCTGCCGCCGCGTTTGCGGTTCTGCTGGCCTCTCTGCTGCTTGGAATCGTCGGCGGCGCGATTCCCGCCCTGGGCTGGATGCTGTTTCTCTCTCCTTACCATTATATCAATACCGGCCTGGTTTTGGAATCCGCTATGCTGGGTGCTCCTGCCGGAGTTTTTCCTTATGCGCTCATCTGCCTGATCTTCAGCCTGATTTTAGGGGCGCTGGCCTGCGTTCGTTATTACTTTAAAGATTTTAATGTTTAAGCTATGGGGGGCTTTAGGTTATCATGAAAATCCTGATTCTTACCGCGGCAACCGGAGGCGGCCATCTTCGGGCGTCCTCCGCCTTGAAGTCTTACATTCTGGAAACCCAGGAGGATTGTGAAGTTGAAATTGTGGACACCTTGAAATATATCAGTCCTCTGCTGGATAAGACCGTTACCGAGGGCTATGAAGCCATGGCAAAGCGGACGCCGAAGCTGTTCGGCTCCCTATACAAATCCACAAACCGCGGCAAAAGCAAAACCACCTATTTTTTCTGCAACATTTTCCGCAAATATCTGATGCCCCTGGTAGAGGAATTTCGTCCGGATGCGATTATTTCCACCCATCCCTTCGCCACGGAGATGATTTCCTTATTAAAGGAGGATGGTAAAATCACCGCGCCGCTGATCTGCGTTATGACAGACTACGGTCCTCATCGCGCGTGGATTCATCCTATGTAGACAGCTATATCGTTTCCAATGAGGGAATGGTGGATACCATGGCGAAAATGGGTGCTCCCAGAGAAAAGATCCATCCTTATGGTATCCCTGTGGAGGAATCCTTCTATGAAAAATGGACCGGGCCGAGGTGCTCAGGCAGCTGGGCTTAAGCCCGGATAAGCCACCGTTCTGATTATGGCGGGAAGCTTCGGCGTTTCCAATATCCTCAGGATCTACAACAACATTATCAAGGTGAACCTGGATTTTCAGATTATCGTGATTACCGGCAAGAATGAGCGGCTTTATGAGGCGTTTAACAAGCTGATTCTCCGCAACAGCAGGCAGAAGCCCCTGCGGGATGTGTCTGTGAAGCTGAAGCCAAAGCCCTCCAAGCCTACTAAGGTTCTGTTCTTCACCAACGAAGTGCACAAATATATGCAGATCTCCGATCTGATCATTACCAAGCCCGGCGGGCTGACCGTCAGCGAAGCCTTGGCCTGCAACCTGCCCATGGCGATTTTCGACGCCATTCCCGGGCTGAGACGGAAAACGCGGAATTTCTCATTGACAATAATATGGCGGTTAAAATCCAGAAGGGCTCCGCCTGCTCTGAAACTATTTACGACCTGCTGTCGAACCAGGAACGTTTGGAGGAAATGCGCAGGTCCTGCTCTGCGTTTGACAAATCCTCTTCCGGGCCTAAAATTGTTAACGAGATCCAGAAGCTGGTAAAAGACTAAAAAAGAAACCCTTTTCCTCCGGCGGGCGGAAAGGGTTTTTTGTTGAAAAGCGCAATCTTTCTCCATTCGTCTTGACAATCATCAAGAAGTCGTTATATGATGTTATTCGTACCTTTATGTGAATTTTATTTTGGTGTGTCATCGCCGCTTTTTGGAGTATGGAATGAAAAAAAAGATAAGCGGAAAGACAATCTTTAATGTTTCTGTAATCCTGATCTCTTTAGTGATGCTGGGTTACTTTTGTCTTTCTGAAAACGGTCTTGTAGAGCTCTCTAAAAACTTCAAAAACCTGGACAAAGGCTGGCTGATTATGGCCTTGCTCAGCCAGGCTCTTAATATCGCCATCGACGCTTATATGACCTATATTTTGGTTAAAAGCTCCGTGCCCAGCTTCAAGTTCCATAACGCGCTTAAGACTTCTATGGTAGGCCAGTTTTTCAGCGCTGTCACTCCATTTGCCACCGGCGGACAGCCCATGCAGGTCTATTGTATGTCCAAATACGGCGTCGAGCCGGTAAAGGTGTTTCCGCCCTGACCCAAAAGTTTGTTGTTTACCAATCCACTTTGGTGGCTTACAGCGCCGCCGCCCTGCTTTTAAAACAGGATTTCTTTGACGATGCCTTAAGCGGGGTTATGTGGACCTTTGCGGTGTTCGGCTTTCTCTCCCAGGCGTTCGTGATTCTGATGCTGCTGCTGTTTTCCTTCAGCCGCAGGCTTACCAATGCTATTCTGGGCTTTGCTAAAAAGCTGCTGACCCGGTTTCACCGTCAAAAGCTTTATGATAAGCTGGGCGGCTTCGAGCGCCAGCTGGAAAGCTTCCATGACTGCAATAAGGAGCTTTATAAAAACCGTCGTCTTGTGGTCACCGCTTATGTTTGCACTGCCGTTCAGCTGACCGCTATTTTTATCATCCCGTACTGCGTCTACCGCAGCTTTAATTTGTCCGGCGCCCCGGTTTCTGACATGATCTGTTCTCAAGCGTTTGTTACCATGGCTACCTGTTTTATCCCTCTGCCCGGCGCGGCCGGCGCGTCCGAAATCAGCTTTTTGGGCTTTTTCTCTATGTATTTCACGCCTGAAACCTTGAAATCCGGCGTTTTGGTGTGGCGGATCATTACCTATTATCTGGTGATTCTATGCACCGCTCCTTTTTCCCGGCTGGGGAAAAAAGCCGGAGGAGAAAAGAAAGAGGAAGCCTGATAGCTGCAACCTAGTTTTACCGGAAAGGATGAACCTGACGGATGAAAACTGTAGTCCCTAACGTCAGCCTGATTATTCCTGTTTATAATGTAGAACAATACCTTCCTAAATGCCTGGAATCCATTGCGGCGCAGACCTTGAAGGGCTTCGAGGTTATTTTGGTGGATGACGGCTCTACCGATCATTCCCTGGAAATCCTGCGTGGATTTGCCCGCAGATTTCCTAACACTTGCGTGATCCACCAGGAAAACGGCGGCGTTTCCAAAGCGAGAAACGCAGGGATTCAGGCTGCCAGGGGGGAATATATCGCCTTTATGGACAGCGATGATTATATCGCCCCTCTCTATTTGCAAAGGCTGTATGAGTCGGCGAAAAAATACCGGGCGGATATGGTCTGCTGCAGCTATTACCGTTACAACGCGGTCACCCACGAGCTGCGGCCCGCTCAGTTCAGGAAGGCCCCGGGAATCTACACGCCCAAGGAAATGATCCGGGCTTTGATTCTGGATATGGGGATCAAAGGCTTTATCTGGAACAAGCTGTGGCGGCGGACTCTTTTTACCGAGCACCACATCACTTTCCCAACTATGTGCTTTGAGGACATTTCGGTATGCCAGCGGGGATTCTATTTTTCCAACCGGATTGCTGTGATTGGAGATCCTCTCTACTTTTACGTACAGCACAAGGACAGCGCCATCGGCGCTTTAAACATTAAAAAGCTGAACGATTACCTCCGGGCCCTGGCGGATCTGCGCGGCTTTTTAGAGCTGCAAAGGGATTTTCCCCCTTACCGGGCAGTTTACCGCCTGCACAGCCTGTTTGTGGCGATTACTACTTGTTATTTAACGCTGGTCGCGCAAAAAAACGCAAAAAATCTTTCCGGCTTAGGCCGCAATTTTAAAGAGATCATCCATATGACGCGCGCCTGCGGCAAAAAGAGCTTTGAGCCCCTGGATGACATTACCAAATATCCGGATGTTATTTTCGATAAAAAGTGTCAACACTATGGATTGGAGGATTCAAGCATTGAGTGAGCAACGGGAGAAGCCTATTATCAGTATTGTCATCCCGGTTTATAACGTGGATATGTTCCTGAGAAAGGCTCTCCAATCGGTGGCGGATCAAACCTTTCAGAATTACGAGGCTATCATCGTAGATGACGGCTCCACTGACCGCTGCCCGGAAATTATCGCAAAATATGTGAGAAAATACTCTAACTTTAAATCTGTCCGCCAGGAAAACGCCGGTTTGTCCGCCGCGCGCAATACCGGACTGCGGCTGGCCCAGGGTGAGTTCATCGCTTTTATGGACAGCGACGACTATTATCAGCCCACCTTTCTGGAGGATATGTATAACGCGTGCGTGGCAAACGACTGCGATATTTCCTATTGCAGCTTCTATTTTTATTTTCCCTATAACGGCCTCCGCATTCCCTTGCCTTTTACCTGCAGAACCGCCGTTTATGAAAGCCGCCAGGCTTTGAACCTGCTGATCCGGGACAAATCCATGCATCATTTCGCTTGGAATAAGCTTTACAAGCGCTCTCTATTTTTAGAGAACGATGTGACCTATACCCAGATGTACTTTGAAGACGTAGCCACGTCTCCAAAGCTCTATTACCATGCCAAGCGGGTCGCCGTTACCAGCAAGCCCCTCTATAATTATACCCGCCGCCGCGGGAGTATTTTAAAATCCATGAACGCGAAAAAAATCAACGATTTTATCCGTACCTTAGGCTATACACGGAATTTTTTGGAGGAGGCGGACGATTTCCGGGCGTTCCGGAAATCCTTTAATAAATTCGCCCGCCGCATGAAAATGGTCAACTGGTATTCTGTGCTCAGGCTTCACGTGATTACCCTGAATTTTAAGGGCATGTGGAAAAACATAAAGAATTCCAATCGGTCTATCCGGTATTTTATGAGTGAAGATTACCGTCCCCATAAGGGACAGCCCATCCTTCCTTTTCCCGTGATACAGCCGCAGAGACGCGGGTCAAAATAAAAAGGAGAGCTCCATGAAAAAAATCATGCCCTGGATTGGAAAAAGGTGTTTAACATCAGCCTTCTTTGCCTCTCCTTTGGCATGATTATTTATTTTTGCGTCAAAGACAACAATCTCGCAATTTTAATCCAATCCTTTTCGTCTCTGAATTTTTTCTGGCTCATTCCCGCTGTTCTTCTCATCGCAGGCGTATGGGCATTGGAAGCCCTGCTGTATCACCTTATCGTCAACAGCGTTTACCCTGGCCAATATTCCTGGAAAGAAGCGTTCCGGGTTACCATGGTGGGGCAGTATTTCAGCGCTGTCACTCCCTTCGGCGTTGCGGGCCAGCCGATGCAGCTGGTCGCCCTGTCCCGCCAGGGGGTTTCCTCCGGCGTCGCGGTGTCAGTGGTAGTCCGCAAGTTCCTCATCTACCAAACCACCCTTTCCCTTTACTCCCTGGGGGTCATTTTATTAAAATCCAGCTTTTTCGAAAGCCAGATCCACGGCTTTCTGCCTTTGGCTCTTGTAGGCTTTTTAGCCCAGGCCGCCTCGGTGCTTCTGTTATTTTTGTTTTCCGTCAGCCGTACCTTCACCACTAAGCTGATTCAGTTTTTTTCTGGCTTCTTTCCAAGCTTCGTTTGGTAAAGCGGCCGGAAGAAAAAAGCAAACGGGTTCACGCACAGCTGGAATCCTATTTAAACAACAATAAATCCATGAACCACAACTGGAAGCTTTCCCTTCAGCTCTATGGGCTGACCTTTTTGGAACTGACTGTTCTGTTTTCCGTTCCTTTTTTTCTATACAAAGCTTATCATAACCCAGGCGCTCCCTATTTCGATATGGTTTCCGCCCAGGCCTTTGTTACCATGATCGCCGCCTACACGCCTCTGCCCGGCGCCGCCGGAACCTCGGAGGGCAGCTTTTTGGTGCTGTTCAACCTGTTCTTTCAAGGGGAAACCGTCAAGCAGGCTATGCTCCTGTGGAGATTCATCACCTATTATTCTACCATCGTTGTCGGCATGTTCTTCGCTCGTTTAGGCAAAAAGGGGCCGGAACTGGCCCGTCCTGAGGAAGCTTCGGGCCTCGGCCAGGCTCCCGAGGGTGTTTCTGAGGCTCCCGCAAAAAAGGGATTGGTTCCTTAAGCCGACTGGTTTTCCTATCCATGTCAGCGGTCCCTATCATAGGAAGGGCCTTTGCGTTTCCTTGATCACCATTTTTTGGGGCTTCCCCATTGATTCATCCAAGCTTCTCAAGAACCTTTAAACTGAAACCGAAATTCAAAAAGCGGGAGGTGTTTTTGCGCCTCCTGCCTTTTTGTAAAAGCTTCAGACGCGGGCTGATAAAAAACCCCTACGGCAAGCTGCTTTTAGCGCCGCCTTTCACAAGCCGGTGTTTTTTCATTTCCTCAAACACCTCTCTGGACAGCAGGGCCAAGGCGATCATGTTCGGAATCGCCATCAGCCGTTGAAGGTATCCGCCGCTTTCCAAACGGAATCCAGGCTCAGCATACAGCCCAAGCGGCGCAAACGGCGTAAAGGAACCGATAAATCGGAATCAGCCGCTCGCCTGCCAAATATTCCAGGCTTTTCTCCCCATAGTAGGACCAGCTTACCAGAGTGGCAAAGGCGAACATGACGATGGACACCGCCACAAACACTCCTCCCATTTTCCCGAACACGCTGGAAAACGCTGCGTGCTCAGGCTACACCGGTGAGGCCGGAATCCAACACTCCGGACGCCAGAATACACAGGGCCGTCACCGTACAGCCCACGATGGTATCGGCAAACACCTGAAAAATGCCCCACATTCCTTGTTTTATCCCATCGCCCTCCTCAGCGGCCGCGTAAATGATCGGTGCGCTGCCCAGGCCCGCCTCATTGGAAAAGGTTCCTTTGGAAATCCCCTGGATGACAGCGGCAGAGGCAAAGCCCGCGCCGCCGCCCGCCGCCGCTTTAAATTGAAACGCCTCATGAAAAACAGCTTCAAACACCTGAGCAGTCTGCCGCCGTGGACCACGATGACCACCAGACAGCCAATTAAATAAAATACACTCATAAAGGGCACAATCTTTTCCGTAAACCCGGCTATCCTTTTTAGGCCGCCCAGGATAATCACTCCCACCAACAGGGCCAGCGCCGTTCCCGTAGCCCAGTGTGGAACCGAAATCCAGCTCCATGGCTCCGGCAATGGAATTGGCCTGGGTCATGTTGCCCATCCCAAAAGAGGAAAAAATACAGGCAACCGAAAACAGGCCCGCCAAAAAGCGGCTGTGAAGCCCTTTCGAGAGATAATACATCGGGCCTCCCACCCACTCGCCTTTTTTGTTTTTTTGCCGGTAGCGGCAGCCAAGGACATTCTCTCCGAAAATAGTCATCATCCCAAACAGGGCCGCCACCCACATCCAAAAAAATCGCGCCCGGTCCACCGATCGCCAAAGCCGCCGCCACCCCTACGATATTCCCCGTTCCCATAGCTCCGGCTAAGGCCGCGGTCATAGCCTGGAAGGAAGAAATTCCCTTCCTTCCTGTTTCCGCAGCCGCGGCCCTCTCCGGTTTGCGGAAAAAGCTGCCCGCCGTCTCTTTCCACCAGAGCCTCAGCCTGCGGAATGGGAAAAAACGGGATCTGGCGGTATAATAAATCCCGATGAGCAGCAGCGCTCCCAGAGTAGCCGGGCCCCACACCAGCCGGTTGACCCAATCTCCAATTTGCTCCAGCATAAAAAGCCCCCTTCCTGTCCCATTACTATGAGGACGGAAAGGGGCTTTATGCGCTAAAAAGGCTTCGGGAGCGGGTAAGCTGAAAAAAGCTGAAAGGGGAGCTATTCCGCTTTCACAAACTGGCTGTTGTAAAGGCGGCAGTAGAAGCTCCCCGGTCCAGAAGCTCCTGATGGCTTCCCTGCTCGATAATATTTCCCTGGTTCATCACCAGGATCACATCGGCGTTTTTGATGGTGGACAAACGGTGCGCCACGATGAAGCTGGTACGCCCCTCCATCATCCTGTCAAAGGCTTTCTGCACCCGGATTTCCGTCAGAGTATCGATGGAGCTGGTGGCCTCGTCCAGGATCAGCATCGGCGGATCCACCAGCATCACCCGGGCAATACTAAGAAGCTGCTTCTGGCCTTGAGACAGATTTCCGCCATCCTCGCTGATCAAAGTGTCATAGCCCTGGGGCATTCTGCGGATAAAGCCGTCGGCATAGGCCGCCTTCGCCGCCGCCCGGATTTCTTCCATCGTGGCGTTTGGCTTGCCGTAGGCGATATTTTCCCGTACTGTGGCGGAATACAGCCAGGTATCCTGGAGCACCATGCCGAAAAGCCGGCGCAGGCTGTCCCTGGTCATCTCCTTGACCGGAACACCGTCAACGCTGATCTCACCCTGATTGACGTCATAGAACCGCATAAGCAGGTTGATCATGGTAGTCTTTCCGCAGCCCGTGGGGCCGACGATGGCAATTCTCTGCCCCGGCTTGGTTTCCAGATTAAAATTCTCAATCAGCTTCTGATCCTTGCGATAGGCAAAAGAAACATGGTCTATCCTTACCCGGCCCTCACAGCTTTTCACTGTCTTGGCGTCCGGGGCATCCGGAGCTTCTTCCGGCTGATCCAGCAAGGCGAACACCCGGCCCGCCGACGAGAAAGCTGTTTGCAGCTGGGTAATCACCCCGGTAACCTCATTGAATGGCTTGGTATATTGATTCGCGTAGGTCAAAAAGGAGGAGACACCGCCTACGCTCAGATTGCCGTTGATAACGGAAATCGCTCCTACTACCCCGGCGGCGGCGTACACGATGCCATTGACGAACCGGGTGCTGGGATTGGAAAGGGATGAGAAAAACTGGGCCTTCTGCCGCATTTGTAAAGCCGGGCGTTGATCTCCTGAAATTTCTCCTCAGCCCGCTCCTCATAGGAAAACGCCTTGACCACTTTCTGGCTGCCCAGCATTTCTTCGACGCAGCTCCCAGCTCGCCCTGGGTCTTGGTCTGTTCCTTGAACATCTTGTTGGAGCTTTTGGCCACGAACACCGCCACAAATAAGGATAAGGGCGTCACCAGCACTACCACCAGGGCGATCAGAGGATTGATCCCCAGCATAAAGCACAGTTCCCACAATGGTGACCACACCGGTAAACAGCTGGGTCAAGCCTTGCAGCAGGCCGTCGGAGATAAAGTCGATGTCGTTAATCAGCCGGTTGATGATGTCCCCGTGGGGATTGCCGTCAATATATTTCAGAGGCACCTGGTGAAGCTTTCCAAAGGCCTCCTGCCTTAGATCATTCACCGTGTAATAGGTTACCTTATTGGTACATAATGTCATCAGCCACTGGAACACCGCCGCCAAAGCCACGGTGATCCCCAGCAGGATCAGATATTTTAACGTCTCGGGAAAATTCACCTGGCCCGGCCCCACAATTTGGTCGATGGCCTTACCAATCAGCACCGGACCAAGAAGAGTCAGGGCAATGCTGGCAACGGCGCACAGAAGGCCGCCGATCAAATAGCCCGCATAGGGTCTGGCATACTGAAACAGCCGCTTTAAAATCTCCTTGGGAGTCATGCGCCCACCTCCTCGCTGCTAAGCTGGGACAGACAGATTTCCCGGTAGGTCTCGCAGGTACTCATAAGCTGCTGATGGGTGCCGATTCCCGCCACCCTGCCGTCGTCCAGCACCACGATCTGGTTCGCGTTCCGTATGGTACTGGCCCGCTGGGATACAAGGATCACCGTCATATTTTTTGTTTCCCTGCGGATAGCCTGCCTGAGCGCCGCGTCGGTCGCAAAATCCAGGGCGCTGGCGCTGTCATCCAAAATCAAAAGCTCCGGCTCTCCTACCAGCGCCCTGGCGATGGTCAGCCGCTGCTTCTGGCCGCCGGAAAGGTTCTTCCCTCCCTGATCGATAACGGCATCGTATTTTTCCGGCAGGGCGTCTACAAATTCCGAGGCCTGGGCAATGGATAAAGCCCGGGCGATCTCCTCATCAGTGGCGTTTTCCTTGCGCCACTGCAGATTCTCCCGGATCGTGCCGGAAAACAGGGTCGCCTTTTGCGGCACCAGGCCGATCTGGGTCCGAAGCTGCTCAAAGGGATATTCCTTTACGTTTACGCCATCCACGAGCACAGCTCCCTTAGTAGCCTCATAAAATCGCGGGATCAGGTTGATCAGAGTAGATTTTCCCGAACCTGTTCCGCCGATGATGCCGATGGTTTCTCCCCGGCGGATCTGGAGCTGGATATCCTCCAGGGAATATTCGTCAGAGCCGGCGTAGGCAAAGCTGACGTTTTGAAATTCCACCTTGGGGGTATCTGCCTTAAGCGGCACATTCACAGGCTTTTCAGCAGTTTCCACGATGGAAGGCATCGTTTCCAGCACCTCGTTGATTCTGGCGGCGGAGGCGGAAGCTTTGTAAACAGCACCACCAGGTTTGCAATGACGATCATAGCCAGCAGAATCTGATTAATATAGTTGACAAAGGCGATGATCTCGCCCTGGGAAAGATCGCCGATCTGTACCCGCCGGCCTCCGTACCACACAATCCCGATGATGGCGATATTCAAAATCACCGTGGTAGCCGGGTTCAGCAGCGCTGAAATCTTTCCCACACGGATAGCGGTTTTGGATAGGTCGTCGCTGGCCTGCTGGAACCGCTCCTTCTCGCTTTCCTGCTTGCTGAAGGCCCGGATCACCCGCGCGCCGCTTAGATTTTCCCGGGAGATCAAAGAAATCCTGTCCAGCTTTTTCTGGATTCCCCTGTAGAATGGGATGCTTCGGTTCATTACTAAAAAGATAACTCCCGCCAAAAACGGCGCGGCCACCAAGAAAATCAACGACATTTTTAGGTCGAGGAGCATCGCCATCACAATGGCACCGGCAGCCAGAAACGGAGCCCGGATCACCAAACGGATCAGCATGGCCACAGCCTGCTGCATTTGGTTCACATCATTGGTCAAGCGGGTAATCAGGGACGGCGTGCCGAACTTATCCACCTCGGCGTAGGAGAAGGTATTGATGTGGCGAAACAGCTTGTTCCGCAGCTCCGTGCCGAATCCCTGGGAGGCGATGGAGGCGAAATACTGACACACCAGCGTCGAGCACAGGCCCACCACGCCCAGCAGAAGCAGCAGTCCGCCCATTCTCCAGATATAGGGGCCGTCGTTGTTCTTTACGCCGATGTCAATAATATTAGCCATCACCAAGGGTACGATCAGCTCAAAAACCGCCTCGATCAGCTTAAAAATCGGGCCGGCGATGACCTGCTTCTTATAGGGCTTTAAAAATCGGGCTAATTTAAACATACTGGTTCCTCGCGTTCTATGAGAAAATCTTTTGTTTTCGCGTTCTCAGATATTCCCGCGCTTTCAGACAAAAGGAGACGGCCTCAAGAACAGGCTTCCGCCCTGCCCCTGTACTCCGTCTCCCGATGCTCTTTTATGGAGCTATGGAGGGGTTCCTTTTTCCTTAGAGACTCCCTCGGTTTCTTACCGCTTGCTGCCTAAGAAAAACAGCGCCATGGTACCGGGGCCGGAATGAGCGCCGATCACCGGACCGATGGGATTGATATAGATTTCCTTCGGCTTGAATTTCGCTTTGACCTGATCGGCTACATACTTAGCGTCCGCCTCGCTGTCCCCATGGCTGATGAAAATCACCTGCTCCTTTGGGTTGATGGCAGTCTGAGCCATATGGTCCACCAGGCATCCAGAGACGCCTTCCTGCCCCTTACCTTGCCCATGGGGATCAGATGGCCTTCGTCATCCACATGGAGAACCGGCTTGATATTCAGCATAGTGCCAAAGAAGGCTGTAGCCGGAGACACCCGTCCGCCCCGCTTCAGGTGGTTCAGGTCATCCACGGTAAACCAATGGCACAGGTTCAGCTTATTCTCTTCCAGCCATTGAATCACCTGGTCGATGGATTTTCCCTTTTTCTTTTCCTGTACCGCGTGGTAGACATACAGCCCCTGTCCCAAGGAGGCGCAGAGGGAATCCACTACCTCGACCCGGTTATCCGGATATTTCGCCTGAAGCTCCTGAGCCGCTACCTTAGCGGAATTGCAGGAGCCGGACAAGCCGGAAGAAAAGGCGATATAGAGGACATCCCTGCCATGCTTCAGCACTTCCTCGAAATAATCCGTATAGCGGTGCACCGTTACCTGGCTGGTGGTCGCACTCTCCCCCTCCCGGACAATGCGGTAAAATTCCTTGGTGGAAATCTCTCTTTCGTCGGGATAATTGAAATAGCTTTTCCCTTTCAGCTGAAATTCCAGCGGAATAACGCCTACCCCTAATTCCTCCACCATTTTAGGAGAAAGGTCGCAGGCGGAATCCGTAATAATAATATAATCTCTCAACGTAAAAGCCCTCACTTTCGTAAGCTGACCGGTAGAAACAAAACCTTTCTAGAAACGTTTTAAGCCGGTTTATGTTATTTATTATACCCTATCCTCTAAATTTTGGGAAGAGGTATGCCTGCTAATTTTTGGTTTTTTCCGCTAAAGCTCATAAAACGGCCGATTTTAAACTATATATATCCTAGATTGCCCGCCATTGAGAAGAATTTTCAAAGGGGGATCGGGAAGCAGGCGGATATAGGTCAGCGAAAGCTGACACCTCCTGCCCTGCCGGGTAGGAAAGCGCCGCGAAAACACCGCGGCGCTTAACCTGTTCTCGAAAAAGAAACTTTTCGTAACAGCCGGCGAAAGCTCTAAATGAAATTCCGGGCGTATTCGGTCAAAACCATGCGAGGAGGTCACTATGAGAAAAAGGGCTTTTTTAATTAACTCTCTGATGCTTACCTCCGCCGTGCTGCTTTCCCGGGTCATCGGAATTTCCTTCCGGGTCTATATGAGCAATAAAATCGGCGCAGAGGGAATCGGGCTTTATCAGTTAATCTGTACGATCTTTCTGTTCGCCTCCACCTTTGTCACCTCAGGCGTCAGCCTAGCGGTGACCAGGCTGGTCACCGAAGCTCTCGCGCGAAAGGAGTATCAAAAAGCGAAAACCGCTGTGCGCAGGGCTCTGGTTCTGGGGCTTTTCTTCAGCCTTTTGATGGGGGGCGCACTGTTTTTCAGCGCCGATTATATTGGCAATCAGGTGTTGAAGGATCCCCGCACGATTTTATCTCTGAAGATTCTGGCTCCCAGTCTGCCGTTCATGGCGGTGTCCGCTTGCTTTCGGGGATATTTCTTCGCGGTTCGCCAGGTGATCAAAACCGCCAGCGAGCAGCTTCTGGAGCAAATCGCGGAAATCGTTATTTTCGCCTTGGTAGTGAACTTTCTGGCGCCCATGGGCCTGGAATATGCCTGCTGCGCCATTGTGCTGGGAACGACCGGTGCGGAGATTTTTTCCTGCCTGTATTCTTTTTTGCTCTACTGGGGCGAGCTGCGGAAGCTCAGGGGCAAGGCTTCTAAGGGCCGGATAAGCGGCGGAATAAAAAAGCTGCTGTCCATCTGCCTCCCGGTCACCGCCAGCTCCTGCCTGCGCTCCGGTCTTTCCATGACGGAAAACATCCTAATACCGCCGGGGCTGAAAAAAAACGGCGCGTCCTATGAGGGTTCCCTAGCCGGCTACGGCATGATCACCGGTATGGTGATGCCGGTGATTACCTTTCCCTCCGCCTTTTTATCCTCTTTTTCCATGCTGCTGATCCCGGAGCTCTCTGAGGCCAATGCCGCCAACCACAAAAAGAATATCCACTATATCGCCGGGCGGGTTTTTCAAATCACCTTTCTGTTTTCCATTTTTATCTGTGGTTTTTTTGTTTTCTTTGCCAAAGATTTGGGGCTTCTCATCTATCATGATTCAGCTCCGGGAGTTTATCTCAGCGTGCTGGCGCCGGTAATCCCTTTGATGTACCTGGACAGCGTGGTAGACGGTATGCTCAAGGGCTTAAACGAACAGCTGAGTTATCTGTCCTATAATATCATAGACTCGGTCATGCGGGTCGGGCTAATCCTGTTCCTGCTGCCGCTTATGGGATTAAACGGCTTGATTGTGGTCATTTTCGCCAGCGAATTTTAAATTCCACTCTCAGCATCGCCCGGCTGATGAAGGTTACACAGCTGAAAATGCGTTTTTTTACCTGGATTTTAAAACCCGCTTTAGCCGTCGTCTTTCCCGGCCTGCTTTTGATGGGGCTCTCCTCTATTTTGAGCAAGCTCCTTCCTGACGTTCTGTTCCGGGTGCTTTTCGAACTGATATTTACCGTGGGAATCTATCTTCTTCTTTTATTCGCTATGAAAAGCCTGACAAAAGACGACATCCGCTGGTTGAAATCAATTTTCCGGCAAATGAAGCAATGAAGCAAGCTTCTCCCGCCCGTTTCCCCGCCTGCTTTTCAGTGAACCGACATGCCGGCCTTCGCATATGGGAGTCCCTGGCTTTCTGAATTTTGACTTCCCCAAAAACAGCTCAAATGCCATGCAAAAAGTTTACGGATTATTCTTTTGAGCGCTTCGGATGTTTTGTTCTGAAAGGATCAAAAAACAATCGTGATTCTTCTTCTCCCTTATTGACACCATTCTATATCTAGTCTATAATGAGGAATGTATTTCGAATAACCCACAAGATATGGTATCAAAAGTGTTCAAAGGAGAAGAAAGAAGCATGATTGAACGTATTATTAAGAGGGACGGACGGGAGGTTCCCTTCGAGATTGACAAAATTTCCACCGCTATTTACAAGGCCGCTGAGGCAATCGGCGGCCACAACCGCGGGGTCGCCGAAGAATTGGCCAAACAGGTAGAAGACTACATTGAAAAAGAGGAGAAGATTTCCACCCCTACGGTCGAGCACATCCAAGATGTGGTGGAACGTACCTTGATTGAAAGCGGCCATTCCCGCACGGCCAAGGAATACATCCTTTATCGCGCCGACCGCACCCGTCATCGTGAGATGAATACCCGTTTGATGAAAATATATGAGGATTTAACCTTTAAAGCCGCCAAAGATAACGACATCAAGCGTGAAAACGCCAATATTGACGGAGATACCGCCATGGGCACCATGCTGAAATATGGATCTGAGGGCGCTAAGCAGTTTTATGAGATGTATATTCTTGACCCGGCCCATGCTAAGGCTCACCGAAGGGGATATCCACATTCACGACCTGGACTTTTTGACCCTGACCACCACCTGCTGCCAAATCGATCTGGACAAGCTGTTTACCGGCGGCTTCTCCACTGGCCACGGCTTTCTGAGAGAGCCCAACGATATCGCCAGTTATTCTGCGTTAGCGTGCATCGCTATTCAATCCAACCAAAATGACCAGCACGGCGGCAGAGTATTCCGAATTTCGATTACGCCATGGCTAAGGGCGTGATCAAAACCTATCAGAGAATTTACCGCCAAAACATGGCTCGGGCCATTGAAATCATGGAAGACGCCGAGGATGCCAGCGCTTTATCCAAGGAAATCATGCCGCGGCCACGGAAAAAAGTGCCGGCGCCATTCCCAAGCTGGAAGACGGCGAAGCCTATATGGAGGCGGAGCTCCAGATTCTCACAGATAAGTTTGGTGCTGAAAGCGCTGAAAAAATTCAAAAATTTGCTTTTAAGCACGCCGGTGCGGAAACCGACCGGGCGACCTACCAGGCGATGGAGGCTTTCGTCCACAACCTGAACACTATGCATTCCAGGGCGGGCGCTCAGATCCCTTTCAGCTCCATTAATTACGGCATGGATACCACTCCCGAGGGCCGCATGGTGATTAGGAATGTTCTGCTTGCCACAGAAGCCGGCCTGGGCAATGGAGAAACTCCTATTTTCCCCATTCATATCTTTAAGGTAAAGGAAGGCGTCAACTATAATCCCGGAGAGCCCAACTATGATCTGTTCAAGCTGGCCTGCCGGGTAAGCGCCAAGCGGCTGTTCCCCAACTTCTCTTTTATTGACGCTCCTTATAACCTGCAATACTATAAGCCTGGCCATCCAGAAACCGAGGTAGCTATATGGGCTGCCGCACCCGGGTTATGGCTAACTCCTACGATCCAACCAGGGAGATTGTTAACGGAAGGGGCAACCTCAGCTTTACCTCTGTGAACCTTCTAGAATCGCGATCCTCAGCAACCATAACATCGACTTTTTCTTCGAGCAGCTGGACCGGAAGATCGATCTGGTCATTGATCAGCTTTTGGACCGCTTTGAATTGCAGGCACAGAAAAAAGCCCGGAACTATCCCTTCCTGATGCAGCAAGGGATTTGGCTTGATTCCGATAACCTGAAGCCGGATGACGAGGTGCGTGAGGTTTTGAAGCACGGCACTCTGACGATGGGTTTCATCGGCCTGGCGGAAACCTTGAAGCTCTGACCGGCTATCATCATGGCGAAAGCAAGGAAGCCCAGAACCTGGGTCTGGAAATTGTCGGGTATATGCGCCAGCGCATGGATCAGCCACGAAAAAGCATGGCATGAACTTCTCTCTGATCGCCACCCCGGCGGAGGGCTTATCCGGCCGGTTTGTCCGTATGGATGCTGAAAATTCGGAAAAATCCCCGGCGTTACTGATCGGGAATATTATACCAACTCCTTCCACATCCCAGTTTACTACGACATCTCCGCCTGGGATAAGATCAAGCTGGAGCTCCATACCACGCCCTCACCAACGGCGGCCATATCTCCTATGTGGAGCTGGACGGTGATCCTACAGAGAATCTGGACGCTTTTGAGCAGGTGGTCCGCTGCATGAAGGAAAGCGGCATCGGCTACGGTTCCATTAACCATCCGGTGGACAGGGACCCTGTCTGCGGCTATACCGGTATTATCGGAGACACCTGTCCTCTGTGCGGCAGATCCGAGCACGACGGCCACGAAAACTTTGAGCGGATTCGCCGTATCACCGGCTATCTAGTAGGTACGGTAGACCGCTTCAACAACGCGAAAAAGGCGGAGGTTCGGGATCGGGTAAAGCATTCCCTAGGCACCGGCTGTGGAACGATGGAGCAGGTCTGATTCAGGAAGTTCATCTTTGCTCATTTAGAACAAATCCGCTGTTTCAGCGCGGCGGCAGACCCGTCATAGAATAGAATCGCCGGCGGTTCCGGCAGAGTGGGCAGAGAACTGAAACCGGCAAACAGACGGCGGCTTGATCAAGAAGGGCGGATAGGCGTTTCCTGTCCGCCCTTCTTGAAGCATGCTTGTCACTGCCGGCCGGCGGCGGCTTCGCCGCAGAAAGCTGAGTGAAGCCTCTTCGCTTTTTCAGCTTTTAATTATTCTATGTAAGAAAGCAGGAATCACGGTTATGAGTAAGCTTCGCCTCGCGGGAGTCATCAAGGAATCCATTGTGGACGGTCCCGGCATCCGCTTCGTGGTGTTCGGCCAAGGGTGTCCCCATCGTTGTCCTGGATGTCAAAATCCCCAGACCCATGATTTTAGCGGCGGCTATGATACCACTACGGAAAGGCTGTTGGCAGAAATCCGGAAGAATCCCATGCTGAAAGGGATTACCCTATCCGGCGGCGACCCCTTTGTGCAGCCGGAAGCTATGGCGGAGCTGGCGGAGGAAGCGCATAAATTGGGATTAAACGTAGTCACTTATACCGGTTACACGATAGAGGAGCTGCTCAACGGCCTGGAGGGGCATCCCGGCTGGCGGCGGCTTCTAGAGCAGTCAGACACGTTAGTAGACGGCCGCTTTATTCTGGAACAGAAATCAATGCTGCTAAAATTCAGGGGCTCTAAAAACCAGCGGGTTATTGATCCCCGCGCTTCTCTGGAGCAAGGCCGGGCGGTGGAAAAGCCCTTCGACAACGAGGTTGTCATCGAATTTCCCAGAGATATCTGAATCTCCGGCGGCCCGTTTCGCTGCCGAACCGCTGGAATACAGCCGTACGTGCCGGAAGCACCCGCTTCGCATATAAATTCCGCCTTCAAAAGCCTAGAGCAGACGGCGTGCCGGCAGCAAGGAAAGTCCGGCGGTGCCGGAAGCTTGACAATGAACATTCCTGTTCAAAGCAAATCTCCTTCTCCCCTCGGAAAGTTTAAATGATTCAGATAATTTGCAAAAGCCGGTAAAGCAGGCTGGGAAATTTTCCAGCCTGCTTTACCGGCTTTTATAAAAATTCCAGCCGCCCCCGTTCTGACCGGCGGCGCTGCCTCTCTGTCACAATAAATCCTGGCAGCCAGTCCGGATTTTTCCGCCAATTTTATCAAGAGCAAAGCCAGATGCCAACGCCACAAATTTTCTTAACTTTCTTATCCCCCTCCGAATAACAGGCGAACCGTCAGCACTGCGATAACCACGCTGGTGAAATCAGCGGTCAGAGCGCTGGGGATGGTATGCCGGGTTTTTCTAATATTGACCGAGCCGAAATACACAGCAATCGCGTAAAACGTAGTCTCGGTAGAGCCATCATTACCGCGGCCACCCTGCCGGCAAAACTGTCTACCCCGGAAGAAGAAAAGATCTGATCTACCAGGCCAGAGAACCGCTTCCGGAAACTGGACGAAGCAGCATCAGCGGTACCACTTGAGGCGGCAGGCCAATTTTTTCCGCCAGCGGCGCGATGAACGCGGTAAACATATCCAAAGCGCCGCTGGCCTTCAGCATACTCACCGCTGTAATCAGCCCTACCAGGGCCGGGATAATACCGAAGGTAGACTTTGCCCCCTCCTTTGCCCCTTCTAAAAAGGTATCGAATAAGGGGACCCTGCGTACGAGGCCAAAAACCAAAATCAAGCCGATTACACAGGGAATCAGGTAATTGCCGAACTCAGTCATGGACGCCGCCTCTTTCCCAAAAGCTTTGCCATCAGCACTCCCGCGCACAGGCCGCAAACAGAGGTAATCCAAACAGCGGGCATCACATCAAATGGCGAGGCCGCGCCGTGGCTTGCCCGCAAAGCCGACATCATTGTGGGGATCAATTGCAGAGAAGCGGTATTGATAACCACGAACATAACCATACCATTGTCCGCGGCAGACGGCAGCTCCTCCTTCCGGGCCCTTGCCATTTCCTTCATAGCGGCGATTCCCATAGGCGTAGCGGCATTTCCTAATCCCAGAAGATTTGCGGTGATATTCATACAGATCGCTTTGACGGCGGGACTGTCCTTCTCATAATCGGGAAACAGCTTCGCCATCACGGGGGAAAACAGCTTCGCTAAAATCGCCGTCAGACCGCCTTTCTCCGCGACCCTCATCAGTCCGGTCCACAGGCACATCAGCCCAAGCATGGAAATCACCAGCTGTATCGCGTCAGAGGCGCCGGAAAGCACCGCGCCGGAAAGCTCTCCCATACGGCCGGTAGCCAGAGCGCATAAAATGCTGGCCAGCATCAAACCGCCCCAAATAAAATTCATCATAACAAACTTTCCCCTTTCTTCAGTCATGAATATGAAAAGAATCGGGAGAGTTATGAATGAATTGAAAACTTTACTTTTTTAAGAGCTTCAAGAATTGACAAAATTCTGGTTTAATTGTATAATTATTTCATAATTTACCATTTAATAACATTTTTGGAAGTGTTGACCTGGTAAATTATGGTGAAGTAATGGCGTAAAAACAGGAGGTGTTTACATTATGACTTCTACTGGTATTGTAAGAAGGATCGATGGCCTGGGGCGTATCGTGCTGCCCAAGGAACTAAGAGCCACACTGGATTTAAACGACCGTGACCCTTTGGAAATCTACACGGAAGGGAATACTATTATCTTGAAAAAGTATGAGCCTGCCTGTATTTTCTGCAACAGCACAAAGGAAGTTATCAATTACCGGGGCCGCAACATTTGCAAGGCTGTATTGACCGTTTGAAAAGGATATTGATTATTAAAATATGCTCTTACAATTAAGGAGTAAGGCTCAATGAGCCTTACTCCTTTTTTACATTTCTCTGCATTTTTCTATAAGCTCCGCTACGATTTCCGCACGATTAAAGGGTGTCATAAAATAGAAGCCATCCGCATGAGGCCTCAGGCTTTCCGCAATTTCCAAGGCGATCTCAATGCCGGTCCGCTGGGCCTCTTCCCGGCTCATCTCAGGAGAAAACCGGTTGACGTAGGCCGTGGGAATCTGAATTCCTGGAACCTCATTGTTCATATAGACCGCATTGCGGTAGCTAACTAAGGGCATAATCCCCAAAAGCATTTTCGCCCCCATCTCTCTCGCTTCCTTCACTGTACTGATCCGGCCTTCGTCAAATACCGGCTGGGTCAGGAAAAAGACGGCGCCCGCTTTCAGCTTCTTTTCCAGGCGGGCCAATTCCGCCTTGGGATTCGCCACATTTGGATTAAATGCCCCGCCGATGGTAAAAGGGCTGTCCGCAAACACGTCCTGGTTCATCTGGCTGATCATTTCCATCAGCTTAGCGGAGGTTACGTTAAATACCGGCTTGATATAGCCCCGGTCCAGCTCCGGCACATGGTCGCCGGTTACCGCTAAAATTGTACGGATGTTCTCACACTGGGCTCCCAGGAGCATGGCCCGCAGAGCGTTGACATTCCGATCCCGGCAGCAGAAATGAGGCAGCACCTCCATCCCGGTTTCCCGCTGAAGCTTGGCTCCGCACACCACTGGATCCAGCTTGACCCGGGCCATAGGCGAATCGGAGATGGTAACGATGTCCACACCGCTGTTCTGAAGCACCCGGCAAGCTGTTAAAAGCTTATCTACCCGGCTTCCATAAGGAGGATCCAGCTCCGCCGCCATAACAAATTCTCCCTTTCGGAGCTTTTTGGCAAAACGGCTCTCCCGGGGAGCGCTTTTCTCCAAGCTTCCCACTGCTGTAACAGTGGTCGTGACGGCTGCCAAGGGCTCGCGCTTTTTCTGAATCAAACGGCTTAAAAGCTGAAGATGCTTTGGAGTAGTGCCGCAGCAGCCGCCGATCATATCGACTCCCAGCTCGGCGATTCTCACAGCCTGATGAGAAAAATACTCCGGAGAGGTATCGAACACCGTACGGTTTTCTTCCATCGCGGGATATCCCGCATTAGGCATCACCAGCACGGGAAGGCTCAAGTATTGCCGGCTGTAGCTTAGAAGATCCCTGGCGAACTTTAAAATATGAGCCGGCCCGCAGCCGCAGTTTAAGCCGATTCCGTCAAACAACTCTCTATGAGGCTTTACCTCATCTAAAAGGCGGCGCAGCGGAACGCCCAGCCGGGTAATGCCTTCAGGGGATACGGTAAAGGAAATCAAAACTTTACATTCCGGTTTCTTTTTCTTTAAATAATCCGCTATCTGGTCAAATGGAGAAAGCTCTGTCAGCGTCTCAAACAGAAACACTTCCGCCCCCTCGGACAAAAAGGCATCCGCGATTGCCAGATATTCCGGAAGCAAATCCGTTTCCTCGTCTCCGCGGGGATAAATCGCAGTCATATCCGCCGCCGCAACAGCCTGGCAGCCAGCGGCTTCCTTCGCCAGACGGTATCCGGCTCTCACGATTTCCAGTACATCCGCCAGCGGGCGTCCCAGGCTTTTGGTATTTGCCGAAAAGGTATTCGTTCTCAAAAATTGAGCGCCCGCCTTTACATACTCCCGGTGAATCTCAGAAATAAGCTCTGGCCGGGATATATTCGCCCACTCGCATTCATGGATAGAGAACCCAGTCTTTTGAGTAAAATAGGTTCCCATAGCGCCATCGGTGATTACCGGCCGTTTTTGTTTCAGCAAAGTGTCAAGATTCATAGTTGGCTCTCCTAGCTTTGGGATAATATCTTTCGTATACTGTGTTCGCCAAGCGTCCCCCTCGCTGCCTTCTCAGTCACGCTCGGCGGCCTGGCGTCTATTTTCATGAAAGCCTTATCCCACTATCGTTATTAAGTGTTCCTATTATACCATAAAAAGTCAACTCAGGAGGAAAAATCTTTTTTCTGGAATTTTTATCCTAATTCGGGGCAACAATACCTTCGTAAAGGGGTGTTGTTATGCCGATTGCAAAGAAGATAGACGAAACCATCGCCATGCTGAAAAAAAGGCTGCGGCAGAGGAAAGCTTTGACCTAATCTACCGAACCATGACCATCGGCGGAAAAGGCGCCTGCTTGTTCTTTATCGACGGCTTGGTAAAGGATGAGGTCATGGAAAAAATCATGGAGTTCTTTTACAGCGCTAAGCCTGAAGACGTTACCGACGCTCACTCGTTTGTAAAAAGCAGCGTACCGTACATCGAGGTCGCCCTTTCCGACGACGAAGGCCTGATCTGCACCAACATTCTTTCCGGAATTTTGGTGTTAGTGGTAGACGGCTTTGACAAGGCAATTTCCATCGACGTAAGGACTTATCCGCAGCGCGACAGCAGCGAGCCCGACCGGGACAAGGTGATCGTCGGCTCCCGGGATGGGTTTGTGGAAACCCTGGTAGCGAACACAGCTTTGATTCGCCGGAGGATTCGGAATCCCAGTCTGACCATGAAAATTCTTTCCGTGGGAAGTCTTTCCAAAACCGACGTAGTGCTGTGCTACATGGATGACCACGTAGACCATGCCTTGCTGAATAGGCTCTTGAAAAAAATCCAGGACGCGCCGGTGGAATCCTTGACTATGAACCAGCAGAGCTTGATGGAGGCCATGCATCGAACCCGCTGGTATAACCCGTTTCCTAAGTTTAAATATACCGAGCGTCCGGATACTGCCGCCGCCTCGGTTTTGGAGGGAAACATCGTCATTCTGGTGGACAACTCCCCTTCAGCCGTGATCGTTCCCACCAGCATTTTCGATATCATCGAGGAGGCTGACGACTACTACTTTCCTCCAATCACGGGCACCTATCTGAGGCTTTCCCGATATCTGATCTCCCTGTTTACTCTGGTGGTCACGCCGTTGTGGCTTTTGGCACTTCAGAACCCCCAATGGGTTCCCGAGCTGTTCCAGTTTACCGTCCAAATTGAGGAACCTGTCTATATTCCAATCTTCTGGCAGCTAATCCTGCTGGAAATCGCCATAGACGGCCTGCGGCTGGCCTCCTTAAACACACCCAGCAGCCTCACCACCGCACTGAGCGTAATCGCCGGTATTGTGCTCAGCGACTTCGCGGTAAAATCCGGCTGGTTCAACATGCAGTCCCTGCTGTATATGGCCTTTGTGTCAATCGCCAATTATTCCCAGCCCAGCTATGAGCTTGGCTATGCCCTGAAATTTCTCCGGTTCTTCTGCTGGTTTTAACCCTCCTGTTTAATCTGTGGGGCTTTCTCGCCGGTTTGGTCCTGATCTTTATCCTGATGATCCTCAATAAAACGATCAGCGGAAAAAGCTATCTATATCCCTTGATTCCCTTTAACGGCAAGGAACTGAAAAAGAAGCTGATCCGCACCCGTCTTCACGTAAAATATTAAACCGCCTGTCTCAAAATGTTCCAGCGCGGGCCGTCATCGAATGCTCTCTTAAGGGACAAGGGAGAAAAGCAGGCTAAAAAATTTGCAGCAAAATTAAAAAAGCTGAGTAAAATGCCGGATTGCATTTTACTCAGCTTTTTTGAGCGGGAAACCGGCAGACGCGCGGTGGCGGCGCCCCGCAGACGGCTTTTATTCAAAGCAGGGAGCGAAGCGCGGTTGCGGGAGCTTTCTATCCGTGACAAAAAAGCGCTCCCGGCAGCGAACAGCCACACGCTTACGAGAGGCGGAGCGGTCAGCACAAAAATTCAAGCACCTCCTGAATTGCGGTCCGGCAATGGATATTAAGGCCGGCACAATCCGTCCTTGACGATGGTTGTTTCTTAGTCGCTTTTGAGGGGAAATCCTGCTTCTAAAAGCGCCGCGGATCGGCAGAGGCGTATAATGGATTCGCTTCCCGTACCATTCCCGGATATTCCCTTTTCAGTTGGGTAAAAGCCGTCTCCACTTCCTCTGGGATCTCCACATGGGCGATATAGCCCTTTCCGGACGGCCCATAGCCCTCAGGAGTATCGGACAGGCGGGAGATTTCCCCCATCAACAGGGTTAGATACCGTTCCATCGGCCACATGCCCCAGATCTCCCGGTCAAAAGCCAGCTTGGAATCCCTTTCGACCACCTTAGCCTGATAAGCGGCGTAGTTTATGATTGCTATCTCTTCTCCCGCGTACTTTCTTAAGGTGGCATCCATCCGCCGCTGCATGGCAGCATCCTGGGTTAAAATAATTCTCTGATATGGCACACGGCTGCTTTTCAGCAGTTTTAGCAGATAGGTAATGTTATTGCCGCAGTTGGTGGATTCACGCTCCAGAAGGTCAGCCTTTCTTCCATATCGGTATTCCAAATAAGCCTGGAAAATCTCCGCCTCCGGCCGCCCAGCGGTTTGGATCTCGGGAACCTCCCGGCCCATCGCCTGCCGTAGATCCTCTGTCGTATGTCCGGCGCCCCCCACGATCACATATTTTTTAGCAGCCTGATTTTTCATCGCCTCAGCAAGTACATTGCCGCCGCATAAAATGCTCCCTCCAAAAAGAACCATCACATCGGCTTGCCGAAAGCCGTATTTTTGTTCCAATGCATCTTTTGTCAGCGTGGGAACGTCTCTAACACCGCAAAACGCGCCTAAGGTGTTGATCCATTCTACGTATTCCCCTTCATCACCGTGTTCCTTTCCTGTGATTCTTAAAGTTTTCGCAGCTTCGCCTTTTTATCGTAGCACAAAACTTTTTGGGAGGCAATCCTTTTCCTTGCCTGTGAGACAGCTGATCTTTTTCTACGCTTTTTTACTGCCTTTTAAATATTTTTGATTTGTGGTAAAATAAAACAAAGTCTAAAGGCAGGCGAAAGCTATGAAAGAAAACTATGAATGGTGGATGAACCGGGAAATACAGCGTTTCCAGGCGCGTGGGGAAGTCCCCCGCCTGCTGCTGCACAGCTGCTGCGCTCCTTGCAGCAGCGCAGTGCTGGAAAGCGTCTTCCGGTATTTCGAAATTACCGTCTTTTATTACAACCCCAATATATTCCCCAAAGAAGAATATCTCCACAGGGTGCAGGAGCAAAAGCGGTTTTTAGCGCAGTTTCCTCCCGCCTCCTCGGTTACTTTTTTAGAGGGGGATTATCAGCCGGAACGGTTCTTTCAGCTTGCACAGGGACTGGAACAGGAACCGGAAGGCGGCGAAAGATGCGCCCGCTGCTACGAGCTGCGGCTGCGCCGCACCGCCGAGCTGGCCAGAGAGCTAGGTTTTTCGTATTTTACCACAACGCTGTCTATCAGCCCTTATAAGGACGCGGAAAAGCTTAACGCCATTGGAGGAAGCTCTCTGAGGAATACGAGGTTTCTTACCTATATTCTGATTTTAAAAAGAAGGACCGCTATAAGCTTCCATCGCGCTTTCCAGGGAATATGGGCTGTACCGGCAGGAGTTTTGCGGCTGCCCCTTTTCCCGGGAAGAAGCCCTGCGGAGAAAGCAGGAGCAGGGAAACCGGTAGCTTGAGGTTTTCACCAACAAACCAAGAATTGCAAAGCAAGCCATAAAAATCAGATGAAAGCGGCCGCTGGACAAATCCAGCCGGCCGCTTTCATCTGACTCTATATTTCCAGCCTCCATTCAATAAAGCACGGACTCTTATGCGTTATATAATATAGTTTTCAACGGTCTCTCGAATGGTATCTAAAAAGGCTTCTTCACCAAAGATATTAATTTTCCAGAAAACCGCTTGGCTTCCCCCGGAGGTAATGGCGGAAAGAAAAATTCTGCCGCCGCTTTGCAAAAGAGTAAGGCTCAGGCTGACCCTGTTTCCTCCCGTAAAGCTGTATCTCTCGTACACTCTAACGGCGCAATACGCAGAGCCAGAGCAAAAATCGCTTTTTTCTTCCAGACTGGCCGAGATGCTGCCATTGATAATCTCATCCTCCAGCTGGGATAAAATCAGACTGAAATCGCCTTGCAGCTCACATTCCAGCTTTGCCATTCCTACACCTCCCATCTGACGTTTTTCAAGGATTTCCCGCTATTTTTGGTTGGATACCATCAGACCGTTTCTTTTTTCCCTTTTGAGCGCAATAAGGCGGATATTTGCTGTTGATCCTGTGAAATTCCTTACATTCCCCGCAATTTCCATGACGGGGACAGTTTTTCTTTTTACAAGGGCATACCATAGTCTTTTCTTCCAAAGCGGTTCCTCCCGGTCAGCGTTTCCAGGCAGCGGGCACTGCCAGCATCAGCATAGGAAAGATCTCCAGCCTGCCGATGAGCATATCCAAGCTTAGTATCAGCTTACTGCCAGCGGAAAAGCACGCATAATTCCCCATCGGTCCTACCAGATCCAGACCTGGGCCAATGTTGTTTAAGCAAGCCAGCACAGCGGTTAAGCTGGTCTCCATAGAAAAATTATCGATTGCGATCAGCAGCAGGGAGGCAATCGAGATGATCGTATAAACCGTCAAATAGTCATGGACGCCATGCACTACCTCGTCGTCCACCTTGGCGCCATCCACATGGATCGCGGAAACCGACCTGGGCCGCAGCATTTTACGGATATTCCGCTTGGCCTCCTTAAACAGGATCAGCACCCGGATAGACTTAATCCCGCCGCCGGTACTGCCGGCGCAGGCGCCGAAAATCATCAGGATCACCAAAATAGTCTTGGAAAACATCGGCCATTGGTTGAAATCCACAGTAGCGAAACCGGTAGTCGTCATCACTGAGGACACCGTAAACGCCACGTGGTGGGCCGCTGTTCCCGGATTCCAGTCAAACTGTGGAAGGACGTTCCAGGTAATCAGAAGAATAGCCCCGATCATAGTGCCTAAATACAGGCGCAGCTCCTGATTTCTGAAAACCCGTGAAAACTGGCGCAGCAGGAGCAAATAGAAGATATTGAAATTCACACCGAAGAGGGCCATGAAAACTGTGACCACTCCTTGCTGAAAGGGGGAATAGCCCGCCATGCTGTCGTTTTTAATGGCAAAGCCTCCGGTGCCCGCAGTAGCAAAGGAAGTGGTGACGCTGTCGAACAGAGGCATCCCTCCGGCCAGCAGAATCAGGATCTGCACCATGGTCAGGGCAATATAAATGCCATATAAAATTTTGGCGGTTTGATGCAGCTTTGGCGCGAGCTTTTCTACCGAAGGCCCGGGACTTTCCGCCCGTAACAGATGTACCAGGGTGCTTTTCCCTTTCATAATGGGAATAATTGCAAGCAAAAACACCAGAACTCCCATGCCTCCCAGCCAATGGGTAAAGCTGCGCCAGTACAAAAGGCTCATCGGCAAGGCTTCTACATTCTGCACCACACTGGCCCCGGTGGTGGTAAAGCCTGAAACCGTCTCAAAAATACAATCAATAAAATTCGGAATCTCCCCGCTGATCCAAAAAGGAAGCGCGCCAAAAAGAGACACGGCGATCCACGCTAATGATACGGTCAGGAAGCCATCCCGGGCATAGATTTCCTTTTTCCTTACCCGAAAGGCCGCCGAAAGCAGGCTGACGCCGCCCATGGCCAGCATAGCGAAAATAAATCCTATGAGCGAAGGATATTCCTTCTGCACGATGGCGATGACCGCTGCCGGGATCATCGTTACAGCCTCGATTCTTAAAATCTGACAGATCAGATACAGAATCATTCTGCGGTTCATAACAATCCCTTCTCCTCGTCTAAAATATCATTCAGGTCGTTAATGAACCGGTCTGCCGTGGTTACCACGATAACAGTATCCCCTTTTTCAATGGCGTCATTACCAGAGGGAATGATAATTTTTCCCCTGCGGTTGATGCAGGAGAGCAAAATATTCGGTTTCAGCTCAAGATCAGAAAGCTTTTGGCCCAGGCCCCGGAAGCTTTCCGACGCCTGAATTCCAGCGCCTCCGCTTTTTCGTCCACAATCCGGTGCAGCGCAACAACGGCTCCGCCGGTCCGGTTGCCCATAGCCCTGACATAACGGACGATATCGTTGGTACACAGCTCCTTAGGGCTGACCACACAATCAATTCCCTTATCCCGAAAAACCTCGGTATATTCCGTCCGGTTGATCTTTGTAATCACCTTGGGAACCTTCAAATAGTTGGCATACATGGATACGATCAAGTTTTCCTCGTCAATATCTGTCAGGGTTACCACCGCGTCGGTCTGGTCAATTCCCTCGGAATCCAGAATGGAGCGGTCGGAACCGTCGGCAAAAATCACCGTAGCCTTGGGCAGCAGCTCCGCCAGCTGCCTGCACCGTTCCTTTTGGATTTCAATCAGCTTCACATCCACGCCCTCATCGAGCAAAGCCATCGCCAGGTAAACCGCGATCCGACTGCCGCCGATGATCATAACATTTTTGATCTTTTTCTGGTTCAGATGCAGGCTGCGGATCAATCTGGCCAGGTCTCCGGAGGAGGCGGTGACATACAGCTTGTCCCCGGCCTGCAGGCGGAAGCTGCCGTCCGGAATCACCACATCATTTCCCCGTTCCACTGCACACACCAGCACCTTGACCTTCACCGTGTGGTAAAGCTCTGAAAGAAGCTTGCCCACAATATGGCTTTCCGGCCGGAGCACAACCTCTACAATTTCCACCCGGCCCTTCGCGAAAGCATCCCGCTTGAGGAAAGAGGGAAATTGAAGCAGCCGGAAAATTTCGCTGGCGGTGGCCCGCTCCGGATTAATCATCAGATTCAGGCCCAGCTCGTCCTTTAACAAAAAGAATTGGCCATAATACTCCGGATTCCGCACTCTGGCAATGGTATGGCTGCATCCCAGCTTTTTCGCCACAATACAGCACAGAAGATTAATTTCATCCGCAGAAGTCGCGGCGATCATCAGGTCGCTTTCTCCCACGCTGGCCGCGCTCTGCACCACAGGGGATGCGCCGTTTCCATGAACCACCTGAATATCCACCATCTGCTGGGATTCCTTCAACACCATTTTATTGCTGTCTATTACCACAATGTCATGGTCTTCCCGGGCCAGCTGCTGCGTTAAGGCAAATCCTACCTTACCGTCTCCCACAATAACAATTTTCATAATGCAATCTCCAATAATTCCACAATGATTCAAGCATGAAAAAAGCAAAAAGCGTCTCACTTTTTGCCAAATTTCCTTTTAATTTTCCCATTTCGGCCAAATCTTAATGCAATCTTAGCACATAAAGAGAAAAGTAGCAAGAGGCGTGGAAAGAAAGATTCTTTTTGTGAGTATTTTTCCTTCCTTTGCGGCACTGTCCAGCCAGAGAGCGTTTAGGAGAACAAACGGCGCACGCTGAAACAGGGAAGCCAAACGCAAAGGGCGAACGGGAAACAACTTTCCGTTCGGCCCTTTGCATTTGGAATATAAATAGCTGAATGCTTGAATTCACATTTTATGTTATACGATATCGATTATCACAAGCTCCGGCCGGTTATAAAACCTTGGAACTCTCGTAGACTCTCTGGCCAGGCCGCGGCTGACAATCATCACGGTGCGCTTCTTATGGTATTCGCCGCCAGCGTACTTTGGAAAGAAGCCCTGATTCGGGGCGTAAAGCCCGTTTAAAATTCCCGGGATTCTAAATTGTCCGCCGTGAGCGTGGCCGCAAAGCGCTAAATCAAAGCCTTGCGCGGCGTAAAGCTCAAAAAATTCCGGACGGTGGGAAAGCAGAATCGTATAATTCCCATTTTCAGAAGCTTTTCTCACCTGATCAATTTGTTGGAGAAAGCTTACCGTGTCCCGTGCTGGATCCGCAGAAGCGGTAAAAGAGGCCTCCGGGTCGTCAACCCCGCAAAGATTGATCGCCGTGCCACGAACCGAAACCGTTTCACAGACGCCGGAAAGCCTATGGACCCACACTCCTTAAGGATATCCATTTTTTCCAAAAAAGCGCCGCTGCCGCTCCAGTGTTCATGGTTCCCGGTCACATAGTAGCATGGATACCGTTTCCCAACGCCGCGCAAGAATTGTTCCGTATTATCGTCGGGAAGCTCATCGTCGAAAATATCGCCAGTCATCAAGACCAGATCTGGATTTTGACTGTCAACAGCGTCTATCAATTCCCGCTGATTTTCTCCGTATCCGCAGGAATGGAGGTCTGATATAAGCGCAACACGGACCGGCGCCTGCACGGCGTCAGATTCCACCGTATAGCACCGCACCTTCAGCCCGCTGTCAAAGCCGGGAATAACCGGGCACGCCAGCGCCAAAAGAATAATTGGAACCACGATTCTTCTTTTCTTCATTTTATAAGTCCTCCGGGGAAATCAGCCGGCTTATTTTCTCAGCAGCCCTACAGCGCCGGCTATCAAAAGACTCCGCCGGAGGGCGCTTTAAAAGCCAGCGGAATTCGCCGCGCAGCAGTGAAATCAGATATACCTTTCACGTTCTTCCTGGCTTAGCGCACAGTTTCGGCGCCGCGGCATACTTAGGCTTCATGCCCTATTTTGAGAAAGCAACGCGTTTCATGTTCTTTTTCTGGGCTTTTATTTTATAATCAAAGCTTCATTCTTTTTTTAGAAGATCCGGTGAAGCGCTGTGGAGTAAGGCCTCCTCAGAAGAAATCATCCCCTGCTCATACAGCCGCATCAAACTGGTATCCATGCCCACCATTCCCTCGCCGCTGGATGAAAAAATAGCGGAATCGATTTGATGGGTTTTGGATTCACGGATCATGGTGCGGATCGCGGGATTGCACAGCATAATCTCAAAGGCTGGAACGACCCTGCCATCCTTACAGGAGATCAGCTGCTGCGACACCACGGCCTGCAGAACCATTGAAAGCTGTACTCGAATCTGTCCTTGCTGACTGGGAGGAAATGCGTCCACAATCCGGTCAATGGTATTGACCGCTCCCAGGGTATGGAGGGTGGAAATCACCAGATGGCCTGTCTCTGCGGCGGTCATGGCGATGCTGATCGTTTCGTAGTCTCTCATTTCTCCCAGCAGAATGACATCGGGCGCCTGGCGCAAAGCGGCCCGCAGAGCCACGGCGTAGCTTTCCGTATCGATAGAAATTTCCCGCTGGCTGATAATGCTTTTGCCATGACGGTGCAGATATTCGATGGGGTCCTCCAGCGTTACCACATGGCTGTTCCTGGTCTGATTGATCCGGTCGATGATGCAGGCCAGGGTCGTGGACTTTCCCGAGCCGGCCGGACCGGTCACCACGATTAATCCCTTGGGACGGCCGCCCAGTCTGAGAATGATATCCGGGATGCCAAGCTGCTCCGGATCAGGCAGGCTGAACGCGATCACCCGCACTACCGCCGCCAGAGAGCCTCTTTGACGGTATACACTGGCACGGTACCGGGAAACTCCCTCCAAGGAAAAGGAAAAGTCATCATCGCCGGTTTCCAGCATTTTTTCCGGGCTTCGCTTAGCGAATCGGTACAGCTCCCTAACGATCACTTCCGTGTCCTCCGGCATAAGCCGCTGATCCGTCTGCCTTTGAATCTGATTGTTCACTTTATAGGACACTGGCAAGCCTGCCACGATAAAAATATCAGAAGCGGAAGCCTGAGCCGCCTGCTTTAAAATCTGTTCTGCTTCCATAATAGTTTTCTCTCCTTATCGCAATAGGTTAAGAGTACCCTCCTGTGATTCGCTTTCCTCTTCCACCAGAGTCTGCCAGCGCAGCCGTTTCCATTCTCCCGTAAAACGGCCCTCCTCGGAAAACATCAAAGAAATTTCAACAGAGAGGCTTTTGCTGTCGTTGATCGGCACCTGATAAGACACCACCGCGGCGTTTTCCTGCCGGACTACGGCCACGCCGTCGGCCCTTAGGGCTTCTTCCCAACCGGGCCCGGATTGTACCGCCGTCAACAATTCATGCAGAATTTCCTCCGCCCTGGCATCCGCCTGATAATATTCCACGGAGGCCTGAGCGTTTTTCTCCGCGAGATTCCGGTCCGCTCTGGCGGAAACCAGAGACAGGGCCGCCAGGGTGGCCAGGCACAGCACCACAAAAATCGCCAGTATGGAAATTCCTCCGGCGCCTATACCGGACCCGATCTGTTTTTCTTTCATAGTATTCACCGCCGCTCCATAGCCGTTATGGCTGAACTGCTTTCGCTTTCAGAGAGTGAATCTCCTGATCTCCCTTCAGCACCCGGATTTCCGCCGCCAAAACTCCTTGCTCCTCCGTCAAGCGAACGGCAAGCTCATAAACCGCCGCTTCCTTCCTCGGCAGCTTTTGCCACTGCCCGTCGTAATAAATCCGGATTATATTTCCGTCCCGGCAGCCGCCCAGCAGCCTTTCCAGTTCGGGGGAATCCCCCTCTGCTTTTACGGCTTCCGCGGCTGCCTGCGCCACCATCACCCCTTTGGTAAGGTCCGAGCTTTCCACGCTGATCAGCTTGGCTTTGGCGAATAGATTCATGCACACGCCGGCGCAGATGGAAAAAAACACAATGATAATCAAAATTTCGATAAAGAAAAGCCTGCTCTTGGACTTGGAACGCTCTGTCATGACGCCACCTCCAAGGCCGCGCTTTGAAGGCATACAGCGCTTTCATAAACCCTGTTTTCCGTATCGGTGGCAACGATCCTCAAAAGGCGGCGGCTAGGAAGCTCCAGCCGCAGCTCCTTCAGCTCCATAATCGGCTGTCCGCTTTCCGGTACGATTTCCGTCCCCCGCTTCACAGTAATTTCCCGCAGGCTGCCGCCGTACAGATACGACCAGGTCTCGTAGACCTCGCCGCCTATCTCTTCGGAAAACACCAGCGCGGGCTCTCCGGCGATTTCCTTGACCGCCACGCCGTTTTCCCGGTCGTTCTGGCGAACCTTCTCTGTCAGATACGCCACCGTCCCCCGGGCGCTGTAATTGGCGCTCATCTCCCGGGAAATCCCCTGGTAAACATCTGCTCCCTGGATGACTACAAACAGGGACAGCACGGTAAATAAGCAGAACAGGGACAATACAAAAATTAAATCCGTGGCGTGCCGGCTCCGCTTCACAGCGACTCCCCCTTTCATAAATGCTTCCTTACGCTCCTTTGCCGGCGCGGTGGTCACTGCCGTCTTATCATGCCGCAAACCGAAGGGCCTCTGTTTCCGGCTCACAAGGAACGAAAGCCTAACGTTCTCTCAGTCACTTTTCCTCAAACACCTGAATTTCCGGCATCAGGTTTGAGCCCTCCAGCCGGTAATGGTACACATAATGCTCACGGTCTAAAATCAGGCCGTAATTTTCCTCTAAATAGTCTAAATCCGGTGGATACCGCCCCTCGATGGCGTAGCACTGTACTGTAGCCCGGGCCACCGACTGCTCGGCCGCCTTCAGCCGTTCCTGAGAAGCGGAGCGGGAAACGTTTCCCACGCCGTAAATTACAAAGCCCACGACGATGATTACGGAAACAATGGGAACTAAAAGCCCCCGGGAGAACCGTTTTCTCTGTTCGCAGGACACAAACGCTTTTTTCATATCCGCTCTCCTATCCGATCGCCGACATAATGCCCATTAGCGGAAGCATGACGGAAAGCAAAATCATACCGACGATGAGGGAAAGCACCGCCACCAGAGTCGGCTCCAGCGCGGAAATCAGGGCGCTGAGCCTTCGGTCCACCTCTTCCTCATATTGCTCCGCGATCTGATGCATGACGGTATCCATACTGCCGGTCTGCTGGCCGATTTTCAGCATCTTGCTGTGAAGGGCAGAAAAAAGCCCCGTCTCCACCGCAGCTCGGCAAAGCTCACTCCGGAATCCATGCGTTCCTTCATCCGCTGTATTTTTTTCTTCGTACCCGGGTGCTCCATCAGTTTTTCGGTCATTTCCACCGACTCATCCAAATCCAGACCGGAGCTGAGCATCAGCGCCATTCCCGAGGCGAACCGTCCGGAATCCACAGCACGGCTGAGCCGGCGGAAAAGCTTAGCGCCCAGAGCGGCAAAGAAAGCCTTCCCCCTTTTCGTCATCCGAAGGAAAACCACCCCGGCAGCCACGACTGCCAGGCCCGCCGCGATCCATACGGCGTATTGGCTGACGCCCCTGCCGAAGCTCATCAGCCCCTGGGCAAACTGGGACATCTCCCCGCCCAGCTGCTCGAAGACCTGCTGGAACACCGGCAGAACCTGAATAATAATCACCAGAATGACCGCCACCATCATAACGATCATCACCAAGGGATAAATTACAGAGCTTCTGATGCTCCTGGAAACCGCGTCGTTCCGCTCATAGTAAGCCCGCAAGGACTCCAGCACCTCTTCCAGCTTACCGGACGCCTCGCCAATCTCCACCATTGTCACCATATAGCCGGGAAATTCTCCGGATTCCTTTAACGCCGCCGCAAAGCTGCCGCCGGCTTCCATCACATCCGTCAGTTTTTCAATGATCTCTCCGCCCCGGCCGTTTTTGTCATCCTCCGCCATAATCAAAAGACCTTCCTGCAAGGAAATTCCAGCCTTTACAATCAAGGAAAGCTGACCGCAAAACGCGGAAATCTCGCTGTTGGAAAGTATTTTTCTCCTGTTCATCCCTGATTTCCTCCCTAACCTGTCACGATTTCGGAACGATATTCGAAAGAAGGCGCGTATTTCCGGCCGGAACCCGCTTTCCGCGTGGGCGCCGCGGTATCCTGTTAAAATTTCCACCCGCCGCTGTCCCGTCCTCAAGGATCAATAATAATAAAGGTCGTGATAATTGCTGCCGTCTCCCACATATTCCGAGGCGCCGCCTCCTGAAGCGGCAAACGTAGGATCCATACGCACCCAGTCTTTTCCATCAAAATAAATGATATTGTCGATCCAGCCTACGCCATCCAGATATACGCTGATCCAGGCGTGGTAAAGCTCGCCGGCATAGCCTACCACCAGCTTGGTGGGAATGCGCTGCACCCGGAGCATAGCCGTCATCAATGCGGCGTAGTCAAAGCAGATCCCCTTTTTGGTATTCAGAGTTTCGTCGATATCCGGCAGATACCCGCTTTGCACAGAAGCCGCTTTATCAAAATCATATTGTATATTTCCGATCACATAATTATAAATCGCGGCGATAGCTCCAGGTCATCGCCGGCGCTTTGCACCAGCTTCTGACTTTCCCCGACCGCCTGGCTGTCCTCCGTAAATTTCACATACTGGTTCGGATATAAAAACGGGGTCAGCTGATCCTTCAAGGCCACCTGGCAGGTTCCCGCAAAGGCCTGAGAATACCGGTTCCCCTCGATGTTTTCATTGACAGTGATCTGGTATTCCCCGTCTCCCCGGGAAAATAGGAACACATCACTTTGCCCCGCCTGAAGATTATAGGTATACACTGTTTCCTCATCCGGGACATATTTGATTTGCAGCTTGACCTTTGGATTATCCCCATGATAGGTCACTGTCATATAACCGTCAGCTTTATTGGAAACGTCGATGCTGACCGCCTCGTTTCCTATAACCTCCGTACCCGGAGCTGTGGGAGTCAGCACCACCGGCTTCGGATCCCTCTGTCCGGGCTCCTGTTCTTGACTGGGGCCGGACGGCACGGGAACAGAGGAGGAATCAGAGACGCTCTCTCCGCTTCCCGCGTTGCCGGGAGGAGGATCGCCTTGACAACCGCAGAAAAAAGCGGAGAAAAGAAAAACAGTGAGCCATAGCGCCGCTGTTTTTTTCATACGTTTTTTCATCCGTTCTATCTTCTCTCTTTCAGGCTGGAAAAGTATTGTCATTGACAATGCCGCGGGAGGCGGCTTTCCCAAAACAAGTCCATAGTTAAAGTATAAACAACAACGGAAATAAAGTAAAGAAGAAACTTTCCCTTTCGTAACATAAGAAGCGCCCAGGCTCGGGGCGGCTCCATAAAATATTTTATGGAGTCAAAGGCCGCCTGCCGGCGATTTTCTTTTCGCCCCCGCGAACACAAAAATCGTCAGGCTCGGGCCACCCACGATCGGGCGCTTTCATAAATCATAAAATCAATAAAGTACCGTGCCCATCGCGTCGACCAGAGCGCCGCTCCGGGTGGCGGAAATGTTATTGCACAAAATGACGTCCTGGATTCCCTTCTCCGCCACCAGCTGGGAAATGGACCCCTCCCAATAACGGTAATCCACCACATAAACCGTTTGGTAGTGGGAGACTAGGAAAGGCACAAAGGCGTTGCCAAAGGATTCCTTGACTACCACGCAGGAGGATCCATCCTTTTTGTTGGGATTGTGGATAACGGAAATCGGCTGGTCGCCGCCTATGAAGCAATTATATTTCAGGCTGGAGCTGTAATCCGCAGCGTCATACACGATTTTCCATTCCAAAATACTCCCGTCGCTCTGAGTGCAGGTAATATCATTGGTATCCGGCGGAATATAAGCCTCCACCACATCCGGATTCTGCTCCAGCGCCGGATTTTTCTCAGTATCCGCATAGAAGGAGCCTAAGAAATCCGGAAAATCCACCTTTTCATATTTTGACAAGGGCAGAGGCTTGACGCCCTTACCTTGGCAAATTCCTCATAGGCGTAGTAAGCCCCAAAGCCGTCCAATGGTGGTCGGTGCGGAAATACAGATATTCATCGTTATGGGACATCAGGGTATCGTAAATATTGACCTTCTTCGTCTCGTCCAGCATGGAGCCGTACATATAATCGATGGCCTTTTTCTGGTCGTCCGTATTTAAGCCCGCCCTGGTGGATTCCGGCAGCATGATATCAATGCTTGTCGGCACAATCATATCGTATACCACAGCCTTGCCCTGCAGCTTCTGAGTGATATTATTGACGGTAGCCGCATACTGATCCGCTACCTCCAGGTTGAAGTTATAATACTCAAAGGCGCTGTCGCCGGCCAGCAGGACAGCGTTCAGGGTTGTGGTAGGAATCGGCTTTTCCTCCTTGCTGCTGGCCTCAGAGGAACTGCTCTCAGCAGAGGACGCAGAGGAGGCCTGTGACGACGCATTGGATGAACCATTAGAGGATACCGGTTTTGTCGGCTTTTCCGGAATGGCGTCGCCGGTGGTTACCTCTCCGTGAACCGTAGCCGGATGGATGCCGTATAGGCTTTTTAGCCGGGCATTCGCACTGGTAAAGGCGTCACGAAAGGGGAAGGTATCGGAAAACCACAGATCTACTTGTTTAAAGTAGCTGCCGTCCGCCAGAGCCTGAAAACTGAATTCAGGAAATTTGGTCAACTCCCGCTTTTCCACCACTGATTCGGTTGGACGCAGGGGAATGATCAGCGCAATGACGCCGAATATCAGCATCATAATAAAAAACGCCGCTATTTTTACATTCAGCATCTTCCGGCTTTTCCCGCCGGGGAGCTTATACTTTCTTTGAACTCTGGTTCCTCTCGCCATGAAAAAGCCTCCTGATCACCGGACAATTTGAAAGCCGGCAAGCTATAAAAAACTAACAGCACTAAGAAATGATCTTAGAGTTAAAATTAAAAAGCACAGCCATAAAATATGGTTTTATCTTAAAATTGGAAGTAAAGGAACGGATTGTAGCTGTTGCCCACCAGGCTCATGGTGGAAATCAGCAGCAGTACTAAGGCATCGCCACCTGCACCACGCTGTTGACCCGGAACCAGGCCGCCGACCTGCCGGAAGCCACAGAAATAGCCCGTCCGATATTATGCACCACCGGCGTAACCGCAATGACAGCGATCGCCAGGAAAAAGATGTAATTGAGCAAGGTAGTATTGGCTTCAAAGGTAGTCCAGGGATTGCCGTTCTGGCAGAACATCCCCTTGAGGACGACCCCGATCAGCGCCATATTTTTAAACCGGAATAAAATCCAGCCGAAGTAAACCACGATCAGCAGATAAATGTGGGATACGAATCCAGGAAGCCTGGCGAACACCTTGTTCAGGAACAGCCGCTCCAAAGCGATAAAAATAAAGAAGTATAGACCCCACAGGACAAAATTCCAGCTCGCGCCGTGCCATAAGCCGGTCAGCGCCCACACCACGAATAAATTCAGGATCGTTCTTCCCAGACCCTTACGGCTGCCGCCCAGGGGGATGTATACATAATCCCGGAAGAAGGAGCCGAGCGAAATGTGCCATCTGCGCCAAAACTCAGAAACTGTGGACGACAAATAGGGATAATTAAAGTTTTCCTTGTAATGGAAGCCGATCATCAAGCCCATACCGATGGCCATATCGGAATAAGCGGAAAAATCCAAATAGATTTGAAGCATGAAGAACAGCACGCCCATCCAAAGAATCACCGCCGGCTTTGCGGAAAGGGCCGCGGCGTTCTGGGTGAACTGGGACACATCCGCCACAGCGGCATCCGTCAGAATAAACTGATCTGCCAAAAGCCCGCAGGTATTGGCCAGCACCGCTTTCTTCGCCAAGCCCGCCGCAAACCGGTTGATTCCCCGGGCCACCTCGCCCCGGTTGATCTGCCGATATAAGATTTCCTCTGAAATATCCTTGTACCGAACGATCGGTCCGGCGATACACTGATGAAACAGGCTGGTATAAAGAAGCAGACGGAAAAAGTGGGTCTGCGCCTCTACCTCGCCCGATAAACATCCACCACGTAGGAAAGCAGCTGAAAGGTATAAAAGGAAATACCGATCGGCAGCAGGATCTGAGGCACAACGCTGGGCAAACCGAACAAGTCGTGGGTCGTTCCCAGGATCAGAGTCAGATATTTGAAAATGCCCAGCAGGGTCAGACTGCATATACAGGCCCCGATCAGCCCCGCCTTGGCCAGCTTTTGCCCCCGGTACTTCTCAATCATCAAGCCAAAGATCCAGTTGATCAGCACCATACCTACCAGCAGCGGCACGTATCTCGGCTCGCCCCAGGCATAAAAAAAGAGCGAAAAGACAATTAATATCCCGTTTCTCACATGGATGCTTTTCGCCAGAAAATAGCAGATCAAATTGAGCGGCAAAAAGAAATAAAGAAAGAACAAATTGGAAAATACCATCCGCCGAACACTCCAAATCTATAGTTGATTCCCGAAGAATTCCTTTTCTAGTAATTTACATAATATTGTCGACATGTATAGTTTACCCCATGACGGCGAAGACTGTCAACTAGATAACTTACTTCTTACAAAAGTGTAAAGATTGTTTCATTTTGGTAAAAAGAAATTCTTAAAAACAATATGCTCAACAGGGTGTCTTGATATCTGATAATTTTTTCATAGCAGCTCTTTAATCTATATTAAAATAAATCTCCGGCTGAGATTTTCCTGTCCGGTTGCCGGTATTTTTCTATTCTTAGCGTTCGAAAAAATTTTAGAAAAATCGTTCAGCTTCCTTACCGCTTGGGTTGGAGAAAGCAGAACCCATAACAGGCTTTATCCTACTGTGAATCCTGTGAAATCTCTTTAGACGCCTGTTTACAGACTTTTATAAAAATACAGTTATTTTAATTCCCAAATATCGATTTTATGATAGGCCGGTGCATCCGAAATCGGCCAGGCAAGCTGACTGTTCTCTAACCATAAAAGCAGCCTTAGGCATACCGCAAACATCATAGGCTAGCTTTTATGCTAACGCAGAGCAAAAAGCAGCGGCTTCCCAAAAGCTGCTGCTTTTTTGCTTTATAGCTATTTTAGAGTAAGAACACTCTATCACAGTCCAAAAATCTGACTAAAAGGAATGCTTGATTAAGCTTCCTCGATCATTTTCACGATAAACTGCTTGGGTCTGGCGCCTACAGAGCTGGCTACCGGCTTGCCATCCTTCATGACCAGCAAAGTGGGAATACTCATCACCTGAAACTGCTGTGCAAGCTCCGGCTGCTCATCCACATTCACCTTGCATACCTTAACGCCCGCAGGAGATTCCTCCGCGATTTCATCTACGATTGGTGATACCATTCTGCATGGCCCGCACCAGGACGCCCAAAAATCGATTAAAACCTTTTCCTTGCTTTCTGCAACCTCCGACTGAAAGTTTTGTTTCGTAAGCTCAATAACTGCCATGATAAATTCCTCCTATTTTTTTATTGTTATTCCTGAACCGGCGTACGTTCGCCGCTCATAGTCTGCTCAATAATGCTGTCCATCATACTTCTGGTCAGCATACCGGTGATATAACCAAATACATTGCCGTCCCGGTCGATCATAAAAGTAGTGGGGAACGAGGTAACTCCATAACCCTGGAACACTTCTCCGGTAGTATCCATCACGACGGGATAGGTATATCCCCGTTCGGTAAGGAATGCCTCGACCTCCTCCTCAGACACATCCTGATTATAGGGATTCTCCTCCGACCTGGGATTGGCGACGCCCAGCACCACCAAATCTTCCTGATTCAAGCCATAATCCTCATATAACTGCTGAATATCCGGCATTTCATTTTGACATGGAGGGCACCAGGTTGCCCAAAAGTTTAAAAACACCACCTTGCCCTTGTAATCGGAAAGGGTATGCTGCTGGCCATTTTGGTCATAAAAGGTAAAGTCCGGAGCGGAGGGCAAGGACTGTGAGGCATCAGAGCTGGAAGCCTGCGGGGAAGAAGATTCGTTTTCACTCGCCGGGGAGGATGACGTCCCTGGCTCTTGGCCTGCGGAGGAGGACACGGATTCTCCTCCGGCAGCGCCCCCAAAGCTGGAAAGATATCCGGTAATTCCATTCATCCAGCCGGTGAGCATCATGATCCCCATCAGGATCATCAGCACACCGCCCGTCTTGACGGTATATTTTACCACCCTTTGATGTCGTTTAAAGAAATCCAATACCGCTCCGGTAAACAGCCCCACCGCGAGGAAAGGGATCACAAAGCCCAAAGTGTAAACACCAATAAGGCGTAGCCTACCGCCGAGGAGCTGGCTGAGGAAGCCATCAGCAAGACACTGGTCAGGGCTGGGCCTACGCAAGGCGTCCAGGCAAAGCTGAAGGTAAATCCTAAGATCAGAGCGACCGCCGGATTCATAGAGAAGCGGCTCAAGCGGAACGGCAATCTGTGCTCTCGGGTGAAAACATTGCTGCCGAACAGCTGAAGCACTCCGAACAGGATCACCAGCACGCCGCCGATCCTAGCGAACAGGACCCGGTTTCCGCTGAAAAACTTTCCTACGGCAGTAAAACCAAATCCTAAAAGGAAGAAAGCGAAGCTGACTCCCAGAACAAAAAACAAGGTGTTCACAATTACCTTAGAGCGGCGATAGTGTATGACGCCGTCTTCATCCACCGTTTTGGCGCCGCCCGCCAGGTAACCGATATAAAGCGGCACCAGCGGCAGAACGCAAGGTGAGAAAAAGCTCAGCAAGCCTTGCAGGAATACGGTAACTCCGGAAATCCCAGTTTCAATTGTAAATCCCATAAGTACCTCCAGCCTCTAGTTTGATTTTCGCAGAACTTCTGGGCAGCCGAATTTCTTTCCCTGGCTCCGTTGTATCAGAGCGGCCGCCACGTCTGCAATAGTAATCCCTTCGAGCCGCTTCTGACAAAGAGCATCCAAATCAGAATAAAGCCGATCCATAACGTCCGCCATTCCTGACGCCACCATACAGTCAAGATTCTGGCTGCCGCTGCGCCAATGTGAAGATACAAATTCAATCTGCAGTGCAGCGCTTATCTGCTTTAATGTGATTTGTTGCGCGTTTTTTGCCAATGAATAGCCGCCCTCGCTTCCCTCCTTGGTGGAAACCAGGCCAGCCTTCTTTAGCTTTGCCATTACTTTTCGAACTCTGGCAGGATTCGTGCAAATATTTTCAGCCAACGCCTCACTAGATAAGCATTGTTTTTTTAATTTTAAAAATACCAGGCCGTGAACCGCAATACAAAATTCGCTGTTCATAATAATTCTTCCCTTTCCTATTACGCTTTCTGCCAAGGAATCCATTATCTTTTAACTGTAATCTATTTTGTTTCAGTTTGTAATTGTAATTATAATTATTACAGTTAAATTTGTCAATAGCTTTTACGTAAATATTTAAAAAACGTCGTGAAATTTCTTTTCCTAAAATTCTATTTCCAGAAGTTCCTTCCTTTGAGGCCGTATCTTCTTTTCTCCCAATCCGCAAAAATAAAGCCTGCCGGTGTCCAGACAGGCTTTATCTCCCCTCGTATTTTTTATTCTGCAGAGAAGGTTTCAGAATAGATCTCCGTTCCGTCCGGATTCAAATATCGCACTACGACCACGGGGTTTTCCACCTTGACCGATTTCTTCACATCATCCGCAAATTTTTGGAAGGCATCCCATTCCGCCTCCATTCCTTCTTTCAAAATATCCTTTGCTGTTTCCACCTCCAGCATTTGTGAGTAAGTGTACGTATAAATCAATTGATTCTCGCGGCTGGTAACCTCTAAGCTTAATCCACTATCTGCTAGCGCGCTTTTGTCCTCCTCTATCAAGGACTGCATCTCCTCGCCTGCCAGAAAGTCCTCCAGTGTGTCATACTGATGCCCAGTGCATCCAGTGATCAAAGCCGATAATATCACAAAAACTAATATCAGTAACCCATATGCAGTCTTTCTCATAGAATCATCATCTCCATCTGTAAATATAAAAGGCTATCCTTAGTTTATCCCAAACAGAGCCGCTTTTCAAATATTATTGTAAATTTTATCATAAAGAAAGAGTCCAGCGGAATTGCCGCTGGACTCTTTAAAGTATCATATTTTATTCCGCCGCGGTAAATTCCTGAGAATAAATCTCTGTACCGTCTTTTGCCAGATATCTGACCTCAACAATAGGATTCTCAACATTTACGGCATTTTTGATTTCTTTAGCCACATTCTCGAAAACAGAGGCTTGCTGTTCGATAGCAGTAGCCAGCGCTTCTTTAGTAGCCTCAATGTCCAAATCCGTCTGATAGGTATAGACATACACCAGCTTGTTGCCCTCAGCCACAATATCCATGGTGAGAGTACCGTCTTCTACGGATTCCTTAGCCTCTTTGATCTGAGACTGCATCTCATCAGTAGCAACAAAAGCTCAATCGAATCGATTTTACCATTGTTGCAGGAAGTGAAGGACAGTGCCATAGCAAAAACCATTGCTAAAGCAAGCACGCTAGACAATACTTTTTTCATAACAAAATCGGCTCCTTTATATTATATTTTTGTGGACGGTGCCGTTTAGTCAAAAAATAGACGCTATTTTGCTCAAACTGCAAAATAGCGCCTCTAAATTTGGGGTTAATTTATTTCTTTAAAAGTATAAGTTAACAGAACAGGTAAGCCAACAGGTAGTATAATATAAAACCCTGCTTTTGTCAATATCAATCTTCACGCAGATCAAGGGCCATATCTTTCATAAAGCGTTAAATTTCCCCCCGGCAAAGCTTAAGCTTCCAGACAATAGATAGAAATAATATCGGTTAATCTCCTCTCAATGATTCAAAGGTTATTTCCAGCTATGCCCACCTCCAAAAGAGGCATGGGCAAGGCCTTAAGCCTCAAAAAGCCAGCATCTAAATGACGCGCTGGCTTTCACTTTAAATAAGGCGCCAGCGGCCGTCTTGCGAAATAGAAAAAGGAGCGCCTTCGTCCCCTTCACATAAGGAAGTGAAGGACGAGGGCGGCTCTGATAAATTACGGTATAGTCATTCGTGGCTATGCCGTTTTTTGTTCCTTTGCACGCTTTTGTTTTAAGCGTTCTTGGAACATTTCTTCATATTCTTCAGCAGATGGGGCTGTAATGATGCCAACACCGTTGTAGTAAATGTCAATCGGATATACGGTTTTGCCGTCTATGACCTGCTTTTTTGAAACCATAATGTAGTCGATAAACTCATTGACTATGGCAGGCGTAAGTTCTTTGATTTCTGTGTATCGCTTAACCTTTTCCACAAACGCAAGCACATTTGCGGTTTTATCGTCCTGTGCTTCAATTTCATTACGCAGCATAGCAACCACTTCCTTGAGCGATTTCTGCTCTGCTTCATAGTTTGCCGACATTATCGCAAAACGCTCGTCAGTCAATTTACCCGATACATTGTCCTCATAAATCCGCTGAAATAAAACATCTAATTCTGAAATACGCTTTTCGGATTTCGCAAGCTCTCGGCGTTTCTTGGCAAGCTCCTTTTTCTGTTCTTCACTTGATTTATCAAGCTGTTCCTGTACGAATTGCTTTTCAAATGCCTGTACATAAAACAAAACACGCCGTAGACTTTCAATCACCAAGGCATAGACTACTTTCTCTCGGATATAATGGGCGGTACAGTTTGCCGTATTCTTGCGGTAGTTGGAACAGAAGAAATATGCCTGCTCTCGACTATAATTATTCGTCACGCTGTAATACAGCTTTTCGCCGCAATCCCCACAGTAAAGCAATCCCGAAAACATACTGACCTCGCCTGTGCGGTTTGGTCTGCGTTTGTTTGCCCGAAGTGTCTGCACAAGCTCCCAAGTTTCCCTGTCAATAATAGCTTCGTGGGTATCCTCAAAGATTTTCCATTCTTCTCGTGGTCGTTCAATTTTTGTTTTATCTTTAAATGAGCGTGTAGTAGAACGAAAATTTACTGTATCACCGATATATTCCTGTCTTTTAAGAATATCTGCAACCGTCCTTGCAGCCCATTTATGTGGAACAGCAGGTAATGCCGATGTCTTTCTGCCTGTGATTGCCAATATTCAGTCGGCGTGGGAATACTCTCCGAGGAAAGTTGATTTGCGATTTGCGTCGGACCGTAACCCGCAACGCATAGATTGAATATTTTTCGCACAACCTCAGCTGCTTCCTCGTCAACAAGCCATTCATCAGGGTTAGATTCATTTTTCTTGTAGCCGTATGGAATAACTGTTGTTAATGGCTTGCCCGACATACCTTTGTTTTGGAATACCGCACGCACTTTCTTTGAGGTGTTTTTAGCGTGCATTTCATTAAACCAATCCTGCACAGGAAGAAAATCACTCAGTCCGTCTTTCGTGTCAATGTTATCCATAATCGCGATATACCGAACATTTAAACGCACAAAATCTTCTTCTAGAAGCTGACCGATAACAAGGCGGTTTCGTCCAAGCCTTGAATGGTCTTTGACGATGATTGTTTCAACCATTTCTGCTTCGGCAAGTTCCATCAGTTCCATAAAAGCTGGTCTTGTGAAACTTACACCAGAATATCCGTCATCTACGAAAAACTTGGTATTCTTAAATCCGTTTTCCTTTGCGTATTTTTCTACAATTGATTTTTGATTGGTAATACTGTTGCTCTCGCCTTGCAATTCATCATCTCTGGATAATCTGCAATAAAGAGCTGTTATTTTATCTGACTGCCTGTTCAAAATTAACTCCTTTCCGACAGTCGGAGTATGATATGAATTGTAGTGGTCATAGTATATCATATTCGCCGTCTTACTTCAACACTTTAAAGCGTGACTTTTGATACTATCCGTTTTTTAACACTATCCTGCGTACCTTTTCCACCATGTTCTCATCTTTAGCATTATCGAAATGGGAAAGAACAACATAGTAAATACCATCAATTTCTGTTACAAAATCCAATTCTTTAGGCTTTGAGATTTGTTCGAAAAATGCAAGGCGTTTCGCCTTTGGAAATTCGACAAGCATATCATAAATACTGTCGATTGCCTCTCGGATGGTTATATCTTCAATGATTTCGTTCTGTTCGCTCATAATTAATCCTTTCTCAATATTAGGCACAGAGATAATTTTTCATCTGTGTCTTTATTTTTTCTCTGGCACGAACAATGGATTGGTATACCGCAGTAGAGTTACAATGCTCCATTGCTCCGATTTCTGAATAGTTGTAATCATACTCGTAATAGAGCAGGAAACGCCGCCTTTGAGTTTCGGGAAGGGCAACTATCAATTTGTAAAGCAGTTCCGCTTGTTCTTTTTCAATAATAAAAGCATCAACATCTTTGGAGGGTTTTAGTACCCGTCTGTTTAGCGATTCATCATAAATCTCTGAAAATTCTCTGTGACGATAATCCCAATTTTCTAATTTTCGCTCATCAAGCTCTAATCTCCGAAATGCCATATAGAAATCATACGGTACACACAACTCTTGAGTTTTTCCCTGCCCGTCCCGAAAACTGATATGGTAACTCGTTCCGTCCTCTGTCACTACCTCCCGAAGCCAGTATGACCTTTTTGGTATCGCCATTATCTTATCCTCCAGTTTTAAAAAAGGGTGAGAGGTTTTTTTATCCTCTCACCCTATAGCCCGTGGGGAACAGCGATTTTCCCCTCTACTCAAAAAACTTTTTTATTTTTTCTTTGAGCCTGTCCATTCGCCTGTAAACAGCTTTCTCCGTAATGCTGAGAGAGTGAGCTATTTCGCAGGTAGAATAGCCTTGTATCTTCATTAAGGCGATTTGCAAGGTCAGCTTGTCCACCTTAACCAAAATCTGATAGAGCTGCTGATTTTCGATACTGTTCAAAAAGTCCTCAACCGTCTTTATTTCGGGCTGCTGCGTATCATCGGCAACTCCCTCAAGGTATGTACCCGCTTCCTGCATACGCTGCTTCCTCAACTGCTTTTCTTCGGCTTCTTTCCAGAGCCGCCATTTCTTTTCTTCTCTGGCTTTGTTGTAAGCCATACCGTTTTACCTCCAATCTGAATTTTTTTGAAAAATCCAGATTGAAAGGCGGAGAACGGCAACCAATACCAGATATGGGCTTTTCTTTTGTTGCGACAAATAACGACAAACAAAAAACCGCGAAGGTAGTCAGACCTTTGCGGTTATAGGCGATATAAACTCTATTATGTAGATATATAGCTTCTACTTTAGGGGCGCAATAATGCCACAAGCAACTGAGGATTTTTTTAACAGGTTATCCTCACTTATTCGTAATACTATGTAAGATAGTTGCTGTTTCTGATAAGCAGCAAGGTGCTTAGGGCAGACCAGCACATAAAAAATCCCTCCAAACTCAAAACGGGTTTAGAGGGCGTTGATAATTTTGTTCGGGCGTGACAGAGCAGCCCACCAAAGCACCGTTTTTTTATTTGGTGGGCTTGCCGCAATAATAGATTGAAAATATATCTATTTACCGTCCGTCAAGATGACCTCAGCTTCTTCTTGGGTAATTACATCACATTCAACCATTTTTGATAGAACAATTTTCATACGGCTATGCGCTAATTCGGGATTAGTGCTTGGAGAATATGCAGAAGGCGCATTAGGCAAACCTGCTAACAGTATAGCTTCGTAATCACTTAATTCAGATGGCTCGTTTCCAAAATATCCTTTTGCAGCATCATAAATTCCGTAATATCCATCGCCAAAATAGATTGTGTTTACATATAACTCGAATATTTCTTGCTTGGAACAATATTTTTCCAATTCTATAGCTGTGAATATCTCTGCAAATTTTCTTTCGAGCTTCTTTTCCTGCGTATAGTATTGATTTTTAGCTATTTGCTGTGTAATTGTGCTTCCGCCTTCTACAAAAGACATAGCTTTAATATCATTCCAAACTGCACGACTAATGGTGATAAAATCTACTCCGCAATGGTTTTCAAATCTCTTATCTTCAACCGAAATTACAGCATCTATATAAATTGTCGGCAATTCTTCATATTCGACAAAATGTTCTCTGCTTTGAATAGAGGACACCATTTGGGGAATGGGGTACGCTGTTACGGCATCTCGATACATTGAGTACCCTTTGATGCCAAATACAAGAAATACAACAGCGATAATGCAAAACAGGGCTGCAAACAAATGAAGTACAAATTTTTTTATAAAACTTTTTGGTTTCTTTTTCATTTGACAGCTCCTTTCGCATTACATTTAATGATTTTATTTATTCGGCTCTTTCAATTTACTTGAATATTCCGTTAAAAAGTTAGTTGCTTCCTCTCTGGGAAATCCAAGACTTATCATATTGCTCAAATAGGAAATACACAGTTGCCGTACTTTTTCATTTTTTGCTTGCAAGATATACTGTTCGTTATCAATCACAGAATAATGTCCGTTTCTGGAAGAAATAATTAAACCGCTTTGACACAGGCGCATATATGCTTTCATTACGGTATTGGGACTGATTTTTAATAATTTTGCCATTGCTCGAATAGACGGGAGTTCTTCTCCCGCAGAAAGCTGTGTACTCAAAATGGAATACTCTATTTTCTTTACAAGCTGCAAATAGATAGGCTCTATATCGTGAAAAGCCCATTCATTGTAATTCATCTTTTTCTCCTTTTTCACACCAGCAAACAATGTGGTCTGCAAGAGCCCAGATAAAATGGATTAGTATCGCAAGTATGCCTATGGGTATCAGCAGTAACCCTATAAAAGTCAAGCTGATACCCAACACCGCATACCGAAAAACGGTTTTGAATTTTTTATTCCTGCACATCTTTAACCGTTAATTCGAGATTTCCACTAAAATCATCGCCCCTCAGCACAATGTAGTTATCGCCTGAGCTGAGTGTAAATTTATAAGTATCGTCTGCGCTTTCTTCGCTTATGATATGTTCTTCTCCTGAACTCAGCCAATAGAGGGTGGCTTTCCCAGATGTAATTGTCAGCGAATAAGTTGCTTCCAGATTGCTTCCATTATCTCTTTCTAAAGCTGTACCGCCAAAAATAAACTCCTCACCGTTAAAACCATCGTATGAAGCGGTGTAACTGCCTGTATATTCATCGATGTCATTTTCCCTTTCACCCTGAAGGTTTTATCTTTTGTAACGGTGTGTTTACTGAAGGACTCCAACCAATTATTAAATCCGTTCACCAGATTGTCTTTCAAACTTCCTTCATCATTATTAGAGCTACAGCCTGCAAAGCAAAGCACCATACAAAGTGCCAAAGATAAAGCGACAAGAGATTTTATCTTTTTCATTTGAAAGCCCTCCCATTAAGAAAACTTCGTAACAGCCATCAAAATAAAGACAATTACGCCGAATACGGCATAAATGCTATTTATCACCAAATCAATTTTCATCAGGTTGTTCTGCACCTTAGCTTTCGCATAAGAAACGATGGTAAAAATCCCACTGAAAATCATAAATGCGGCATAGCAGGAAATCATTATTTCTGCAACAGGCGACTCCAAAGCCCAATCGAAAGTCCGCAAAGGTAAAATAGTCCACGGAACAAAAAGCATAATGGTACTGATAGCGGTCAAGATTTTGTTTTTCATAATAGTTTTATCTCCTTTCTGCCTGCCCAAAACGGAAGCAGGAAATGCACAAACAAACAATAGTGATGACGATTGCCACAGGTATCCACGGGAAAAGCTCTACCTGTGAAGTCGTAAGGTTTGTTGCAAGTTTTCCGTATTCTGAAGTTATAACGAAAAACGGATATGACATCGGGTACGCAAACCACGCTTTTGTGTTAATCATCAGAACTGACGGTACAATGGAAGCTAAACCAATGCCGATGGAAAAAATCGGGGTTTGAATACATACCGCAAGCAACCAGAAAAACGCCAGCATCGGTATAGTTGAAACAGCTATAAAGCCAACCTCTTTGAAAACAAATAACGGGGATAAAATAAAATTGTAATCCTGCGTCCCTGTTACGATGGCGGCGCTAATATAGTACATTCCAACCATCATCAAAATCTGCGATGCGGCTAAAGCAAGCAACACAACAAACTTTGCCAAACAGAGTTTGACTGTGCTTATGGGTAAAGCGAGCATCTTTAAGATACCTTTATTTGTTCTTTCGGTTTGACTCAAAAGAACAGTACCCACTACCATACTTGCAGGGAACATAAACCACGCCATTCCCATAAAACCTTGAATGAAAAAATTATTTTCAGGAGAAATTCCTTCTGCCTGCATATTGAAATTCATATCGGCATTGAGTATCGATGGTATCCAGAGAATAACCGTCGCAGCAAACAATATTAGAAATATCTTTGAGCGTTTTATTTTCTTAAACTCAACGCCGACGAGAGATAAAAAACTCATTCAAACGACCTCCTAACCTTTATAAATACAAGCTCTGCAATCCCGATAACAACGATTTCAATAATCGCCGCATAAACATAGTGCATTGCCTGTGCCATTTCCGTATTCACAAAGACTTGAAATGGAGTGGCAAAAGGAAAAAGAGAAAGCATAAAGTTGTTTGTCGGCAACATTGTCGCAGTAAACACGCACACAACGCCAATCCCCAGAGATACCCACATATTTTTACAAGCCGATGAAATCAACAGCGATAACAGTACACACGGCAACATCAGTAAAAATGAATATCCGAAGTTCTTACCCAATTCCAGCCAAAAATCATTTCCAATTTCAAACCAGTGCGAAACGCAAAACGCAATCGAAGCGGCTTCAATGGCAAGTACAACCACGCTCATAATCGAGGTCAAAACAAATTTCCCAAAGAAAATGGAACTTTCTCTGATAGGAAGTGACTTCATTTTCTGCATTGCGTTATCGGCAAACTCTGTATGATACAACAGGCAGCTTCCCGCAACAACAAGCAGAATGTTAAGCATCGCCATCATTTGCCAATTTGCTCCCATTAGAATTTGCATCGGGGAACTTTGCTGTCCGACATACATTTCGGAACGGACTGCCATATTGACAATCGGTACAGCCGCCGCCAAAATGCCGCCGCATAAAAATGCGGGGATAAATCCTGTTCGCTTTGCTTTTTTATATTCCAGAGATAGGCTCATTTTGCTGCTCCTCTCTGGCGGTTGTCTGCGTCAATCAAAGCAAGGAATGTATCTTCCAAGTTATCGGTAGGATACCCTTGTGCGGCGGCACCGCTTCTGAGTTGTTCAAGCGTTCCCTCAAACAGTAAGCGCCCGTGATTTAAGATGCCGACTGTATCCGCCATCAGCTCAACTTCCGACAGCAGATGTGATGATACAAACACCGTACAATTAAACTTTTCAGGCAGAGAACGGATAAGCGTTCTTATCTCGTGAATACCCACAGGGTCAAGTCCATTGGTCGGCTCGTCCAAAATCAAAATCGGCGGCTGACCGATTAAAGCACTTGCAAGCCCTAACCTCTGCTTCATTCCGAGGGAATATTTTTTTGCAAGACGCTTCCTGAATTGTGTAAGCCCTACGATTTCAAGTGCTTCAGACACAGAGGACTTCGGCAGTCCTAATATCTTACGGACAATTTCCAAGTTTTCTTCACCGCTTAAATTTCCGTAAAAAGCAGGTGCTTCAATGAATGAGCCTACTTCTTTCAAAATTTCTACTCTTGCTTCAGGGTACTTTTTCCCATCAATGGTAAACGAGCCGCTTGTAGGTTTTGTAAGTCCTAAAAACATCTTCATTGTTGTAGATTTTCCTGCACCGTTCGGGCCGAGAAAGCCATATACAGCTCCTTTTGGGATATGCAGATTGACATTCGATACGGCTGTAAAATCAGCGTATGATTTTGTCAGATTTTGAGTTTCAATGATATTCATAGTGTTTTGCTCCTTTCTCATCATTGCAAGTTTATTTTAACTTGCCAACCTTGCAGCAACCTTCTCTCTACCTTACATTTACCTTACTTTTTAATTGCACACTAAAAAGAAGCGCATATATGTGTTATAATGATATACACAAAGGGGGCGTTAAAATGGATTTTGACTACTTAAAGCAAAAACGCATCTTGCTTGTTGATGATGAGCAGGAGCTTTTAGATATGGTTTCTTCCATCTTTGCAAATGAGGGCTTTTGCAATGTGAAAACAGCGAAAACGGTTAAAGAAGCTCTTTGTATAGCAGAGACATTTCAGCCAGAGCTTGCAATTCTTGATGTAATGCTGCCTGATGGCAATGGCTTTGACCTTATGAAGCAATTAAAAAACAAGTCCGATTATCCCGTGCTGTTTTTAACTGCTCGTGGAGAAGATGATGATAAATTCCGTGGATTTGGACTTGGAGCGGACGATTATATTGTTAAGCCGTTCTTGCCCAAAGAGCTTATCTATCGTGTAAACGCTATTCTCCGCAGAAGTTATAAAGGCGAAAATCCGATTGTCAAGCTGTCGGACAGCGAGATAGATTTTGACCGTGCCGAAGTCATAAAAAACGGAGAACATATTGCGCTCACGGCAAAAGAGTACGATATTCTTGCAGCGTTATACCGAAACGCAGGGCGCATTGTTACACTTGACGCCTTATGCGAAGCTGCTTGGGGCGACAATCCGTATGGATATGAAAATTCTCTAATGACGCATATTCGCCGCATTCGTGAAAAGATTGAAGTCAATCCTTCGCAGCCTGTTTCTCTGATAACGATTAAGGGCTTAGGATACAAGCTCATCGTGGGGGACAAATAGTATGAAAAGCGTACCAAAGCTAATCAAACGCTTTGTGGGCATTTTGATGTTAAGTTCGCTTTTAATTCTTGTTATAAATTTTGCCGTCTTAGCAATCATAACTGCCACACAAGCACCAAATGGCTCTCCGTGGACTACGGCAGAGCAAGCCGCAGAAAGTATGGAAAAATCAGAGCAAGGCTATAAGATGTCTGATGAAATGATTGAGGAGCTGAACGCTCAGAATGTGTGGGCTGTTTACATTGATAACGCAACGGGAGAATGCGTCTGGCATTCGGACAATCTTCCCGATACTGTTCCTCTGGAATATACAGCTTCCGATATTGCCAATACCACCCGTGGATATATTGACGGATACCCAACCTTCACAGGCGAAGGCGAAGATGGGCTGATTATTCTTGGGTATCCAAGAGACAGCTACTGGAAACATATGTGGCCGAGTTGGGATTATCAATTTATTGCCAACTTGCCCAAAACCATTCTCATTGTTTTAGCTCTGAATGTTTTAATCATTTTTCTTATTTATATGGCAGCGAACACTAAGCTACTGAAGTCTGTAAAGCCTATAACGGACGGCATTCAGGCATTGCACACAGGGCAACCTGTTGTGCTTAAGGAAAAAGGCGTACTCTCAGAAATAGCTGCAAACATCAATCAAACTTCTGAGGTGCTTCAAAGCCAGAATTATCAGCTTAAGAAAAAAGAAACAGCAAGAGCAAATTGGATTGCAGGAGTATCTCACGATATACGCACACCTCTTTCAATGGTTATGGGTTATGCAAGTCAGTTGGAAAGCAACAAACAATTGCCAGAAGAAGAACGGCAAAAAGCTGCGGTTATTGTTAAGCAGAGCCAACGAATGAAAAACCTCATAAACGACCTTAACCTTGCTTCAAAATTGGAGTATAATATGCAGCCTACACATATTGCGCAGGTTAATCTTATTTCTGTTGTTCGGCAGGTAGTGGTAGATTTCATCAACTTGGATATTAGCGGTAAATATCCTATTGAGTGGCTTACCGACAGTAACTTGAATACCGTTATCATAAATGCCGATAAAGATTTGATAAAAAGAGCTGTCAGCAATTTGATACAAAACAGCATAAACCATAATGAAAATGGTTGCACTATTTATGTTGCTGTCAAGGAAGAACACGGTAAAGTCTGCAAGATAGTTGTTTCAGATAATGGAGTAGGGGCTACAGACGAACAAGTCGACAAGCTGAATAATTCCCCTCACTATATGGTTTGTGATGAAAATACATCAGAGCAACGCCACGGCTTAGGCTTGCTGATTGTGAAACAAATTGCTGCTGATCACAAAGGGACGGTAGAAATAGGACATAGTGAATATGGTGGGCTTGAAGTCAAAATATGCTTGCCCTTATAATCAATTAAATTTTGATACAAAAATATAAAGAGCCGATGACTGTGATTACTCACAAGTTCACCGGCTCTGCATCTATGCGTCTGGCTCTTTGATGATGGTTATATTATCCTGTCACATTTCGATTAGTAAGGCGTGAGTTTATTAAGTTCAGTATCCCCAACAATTTAATAACCTTGTTTTTCTGCTGTGAATAGAAAAAATCCACAAAAAGGGAAGACAGAGCTTTCTCGCTCTGCCTTCTGTGTTTCCTACCATTATCTGTATTGTGATGCCCTTTGCTTGTTTCACAATCTCTCATTTTTTCTTAGGGTATTAGGGGCTTTTGTCCCTAACAAGTGAATTTGGATAACCAAATTCAGTGCTTGGTAAGACATAACAGGCTTTTTGTAGATATAGCAAAATCATCTGTAAAAATAAAGAAAATGAGAGATTTTTGTGTAGCGAAAACCACTCAATTATGTAATAAGCTTTAGTTAAAATTTTTGGCAAACACAGACAATGGTATCAATTATTAGGACACACAAGGTACAAAGTATCAGCATTAATATTATCTTTGGTATACAACATAGGTATATTTGCTTCTATTGGTGATTCGAGCATCATAACTCCTTTGGCCTGCTCAAATGCCTTTTTAACAGAGTGACCAAATCCTAATGATGAATAAAACTGAGCAGCAAAAGCACAGGCAGCATTGTCACTTATGGAATCTGTCATACCAATAGCTGCATCTACATGACTAACAACCTCATATGCCTGTTCATAAGAAAAACAAGCATTAAAAAATATTAGATGTATTTTGTCGGAAGAAGACATTATCGTTTGAGTTATAGCCTCTTTAGTAACAAGCTTTGCAGAACCATCAGTATTTTCTAATATAAGTTCTCCAGTATTAGAGCCATGTCCGCTAAAATGTATAACATCTGGATTAATCTCATTAATTGCTTGGAGAATATCTAAGGGGCGCACTGCCCATCTAGTCTCAAAGGAGATTGAGTCTCTGTGTTCGGATTTCCTAATCATTTCTTGAATGGAACGTGCTTCTTCATCTAAACGCAACTGAGAAGTTCCCTTCGGATTAGTAGCAAAAAATAGAACTGTTATTTTCTCTGGAACTGCCTTTAACCGTTCGATATCTCTTTGCATATCTGCTTGTTGTTTTTGCTGTGTTGAAATAGCTTGATTTATCTTTTTCAAGGTTTGTTCATTTTGTTGTTGTCGCTTTTTGTCTTCTTGCTCTTGCTTTTTACGCAATTTTTCTTCTTCACTACGCAACTTTTTTTCTTCAGATGCAATTTCCATGTCTTTCTGCGCTATTTTTTTATCAAGATCAGCAATCTTTTTATCAATAGCGGCAATTTCTTTTTCTGCCTTTTCGATTTCAGATGTTTTTGAACGAATGGTTGATTGTGAGGATGTATGTTTTAAAGAATTTGTTGCAGAAACAATCTTTTGCTTCTGTCGGGCTTTTTTATCGCTTTCCTTTGCCTTGTCAGAAGATAACTTTGATAACTCAGAACGTTTTCTGGCAATATTGTTTCTATATGTATCTATCAGTGACATTTTTAACCTCCAGCATTTTTAATATTGTTTCAATTTTATAATTTAATAGCAGTTCTATGTTTATAATTATACCATATATTGTATACTTTTCTACAAGTGTTAGTATATTCGCGAAATATACTATCTATATTTTAGAGTAACTATTATTTGTAGATTATTTCTGCAAAAACACTCTCATCTGCCTGCTGACGAATACAATTCATTTTTCTAACCCATTCCATAGGACTATTAGCTTTAAGCTGTTCAGTAATGCCCTGTGTTGTTTTTAACTGTCTTACAATCCAATAAAAACGCTCCCGTGCTTGTTTGTCAATCTCGGAAAGATATTCATTAAGTGCTCCGCTTGTAAGTAAATTGATATAAGTCAATTTGCGGTGTTCTTGTAAAAAGCACAAATGTAATTCACCATAAACACCAATAACGTTTTCTTCATTCTTAGGAAGTGTAAGATTTGGAATGAGATAATCGCTTTGCTTGCAGTAAGTACCGCCGTTTTGTTCAAACAATGATTTCATTGTAGTTTTCCTCCATAATAATTTAATTCTTACTACAAATTCATCATATCCAACCGTCTTTACAAATACTTATAAATGCCGCAACGGACACTTCTTTATGTGAAGTGTCCGTTGGGCTCTCCTTTTTCTGTTCTTGCGATCTAATGACTATTGTTTTGAAAACAGCTCCGCTTTTTTCAAAACAAAAAGCGGCTGACAAAAGAATAAGTCAACCGCTTTTAGCTTCATTTTACACGGGATGGATCATTTTTTCCTTATCGGCGTGCTTGCCGTCAATCCCATATTTCTTTTCCTGGCGCTTTTTGAAGAAATCCAGAGACACCTTCGGGAACATAGCGTAGGAGAGCACATCCTCCTCCTGCTCGCTCCACTGAGCCATCTCCTTCCGCAAGGTATCCAGCTCAGGCTCCAGCAGATCCGCCGGGCGTCCGGTAATCACAGGTGCGTCGCCAATGATCTTCTTCTGGAACTCAGGATCAATAGGCATAGGAGTGGTGCCGTATTTGCCGGCTACCATATCCTTAAACTCATTGGTACACATTTTATACCGCTCGCCGGTAATCACGTTGAACACCGCCTGGGTACCACGATCTGAGAGGTGGGGGTAACCAGCGGCGGATAACCGGAATCCTCACGGACACGCGGAACCTCGTTGAGCACATCCTGAAGCTGATCCTCCTTGCCGGCCTGCTTCAGCTGAGAAAGCAGGTTAGAAAGCATTCCGCCCGGCACCTGGTAAATTAAGGCGTTGGCATCAGTAGCAGCATTTTGGGATCTAACAAACCGCTGTCAAGATACTTTTTGCGCAAGGTCATAAAGTAATCTCTGATCTCGTTAAGCAGGATCAGATCCAAGCCGGTATCGTACTCGGTGCCTTTCAGAGCCGCCACCATAGACTCAGTGGGAGCATGAGAGGTTCCGAGAGCCAGCGGAGACATTGCGGTATCCAGAATATCCGCGCCAGCCTCGATGCCTTTCAGCAGGCACATGGAAGCCAGGCCGGAGGTGTAGTGGGTGTGAAGCTGAATCGGAATGCTGACAGCCTCTTTCAAGGCGGTGACCAGCTCGGCGGTGGTATAAGGAGTCAGCAAGGCCGCCATATCCTTAATACAGATGGAATCCGCCCCGGTCTCCTCAATGCGCTTAGCGTAATCCACATAGTATTCCGTAGTGAATACCGGGCCGGTGGTATAGGAAATGGCAACCTGGGCGTGAGCCTTTTCCTTCTTCGCGGCCTTAATAGCCGTTTGCAGGTTTTTGATATCGTTCAAAGCGTCAAAAATACGGATGATATCGATACCGTTGGCCACAGACTTCTGGACGAAATATTCCAGGACGTCGTCGGCATAATGGCGGTAGCCCAGCATATTCTGGCCTCTGAACAGCATTTGCAGCTTGGTATTGGGGCATTTCTCCCGAATGGTGCGGAGTCTGTCCCACGGGTCCTCGTTTAAGAAACGGAGACAAGCGTCAAAGGTCGCGCCGCCCCAGCATTCCAGAGAGTAAAACCCCACCTTGTCCATTTTTTCCAGGATCGGCAGCATTTCCTCGGTAGTCATTCTGGTGGCGATCAAAGACTGGTGCGCGTCCCGAAGGGTGACGTCCGTAATTAAAATCTTTTTAGCCATAACCGCGCCTCCTTACTGGAGGGAAACAAGAGGAGTGCCGGAATCGACGCTGTCTCCCTTGTTTACTTGCACGCTCGCGACCACAGCGTCACGAGGAGCCATAATCTCATTCTCCATCTTCATAGCTTCTAAAACTACCAGCACATCGCCCTTTTTCACGTTCTGGCCGGCGGAAACATTCACGCTGACAATGGTGCCGGGCATAGGAGAATTTACGGTCTCAGCGCGGCGGGTACCGGAGCGGCGGCCGGGGCCGGGAGCCAGCG
>ENA-OQLB01000021-OQLB01000021.1-human-gut-metagenome-genome-assembly--contig:-NODE-21-length-90089-cov-22.228063_pt1 | contig 90089 bp, 84 predicted proteins | sample MGYA00242656_ERZ504813 | MGnify/ENA primary metagenome ERZ504813 (study PRJEB26092, sample SAMD00036388) | human gut metagenome | host: Homo sapiens | study: EMG produced TPA metagenomics assembly of... | reverse complement strand
CGGGACATCTACCCTCTACACTCAACAGCCCCGGTGGTCGGTCACCGCCGGCATGGCCATTTACGACACCATGCAGTACGTCCAGCCCGATGTCGCCACCGTGGCCACAGGCTCGCCGCCTCCATGGGACAGCACCTGCTGTCTGCCGCGCCAAGGGAAAGCGTTACCTCACGCCGCACGCCCGCGTGCTCATGCACCAGCCCTCCGGCGGGGCCGGTGGCTCGGCGGCGGATGACACGGACGTATCGGCAACCGCGGCGGTCGCGGCGGACTCGTCCTTGAACGGGTCGAACGCCTGGGTGCTTTCCAGGGCGGCGGCCTGCTCATCCAACGGAATGCCCTTGCCCCAGGTCAGCGTGTCTTCCAGCGGCGCGAACGTCTCGCCATAGCGGCCGGTGCGGCCGGAATGCACGGAGTTGGCCAGACGGGCGATGCCTTCGGACGGCTCGTCACTGCCTCGATGGCCTTGGTCGCCGCCGCCAGCACATGATGGGCGGTGTCGGACTTGGCTTCGACTTCGGCATCCGGAAGAACAGGGCGGAATCGTAGGAGCATGAGCCTCGTCACGCACGATCTTGCCGTTGTGCAGTTCGACCACGCGCTTGCGCATCGAGTTGACGATCTCTTCGTTATGCGTGGCCATGACGATGGTGGTGCCGGTGCGGTTGATGGCGTCCAGCACTTCCATGATGCCCAGCGAAGTGGTCGGGTCGAGGTTGCCGGTGGGCTCGTCGGCCAGCAGAATCTGCGGGTGGTTCACGTAGGCGCGGGCGATGGCCACACGCTGCTGCTCGCCACCGGAGAGCTCATGCGGGTAGTTCTTTTCCTTGCCGGTGAGCCCCACGGTATTCAGCACCTTGGGCACCAACGATTTGATGGTGGACCGCCGTGTGCCGATCACCTCAAGGGCGAACGCCACGTTCTCCCATACGGTTTTGTTATTGAGCAGCTTGTAATCCTGGAACACGAAGCCCAGCGAACGGCGGTACTGCGGCACTTGACGTTGGTGATGCGCCGCAGATCGTTGCCGGCCACGCGAATCTCGCCGTTGGTGGCCTCTTCCTCGCGCAACAGCAGGCTCAAGAGCGTGGTCTTGCCGGAGCCGGACGCACCCACAAGGAACACGAAATCACCGCGTTCGATATCGAGGTTGATGTCGTCAAGCGCCGGTCGGGTGCCTTTGGGATAGATCTTGGACACATTGTCCAGTGAGATCAGTGCCATAATGCTGTTTACTCCTCGGTTTCGGCGGCGCGGCGCTGTTCGTGGCGCCAGCGGATGCCGGCCTCGATGAACGCGTTGATGTCGCCGTCGAACACGGCCTGGGTCTGGCTGGTTTCGTAGCCGGTGCGCAAATCCTTGACCATCTGGTAGGGGTGCAGCACGTAGGAGCGCATCTGATCGCCCCAGCTGGCCTTGATGTCGCCGGCGAGCTCCTTCTTCTTCTTGGCCTCCTCCTCGTGGCGCAGCACGAGCAGTCGGGACTGGAGCACGGCCATGGCGGAGGCGCGGTTCTGAATCTGCGAACGCTCATCCTGCATGGTCACCACGATGCCGGTGGGAAGGTGGGTGATGCGCACGGCCGAGTACGTGGTGTTCACGCCCTGGCCGCCGGGGCCGGAGGAGCAGTAGGTGTCCACGCGGATGTCCGTATCCGGAATGTCGATGTGATCGGTGGCCTCGACCAGCGGCACCACTTCCACGGCGGCGAAGCTGGTCTGGCGGCGGCCCTGGTTGTCGAACGGGGAGATGCGCACCAGACGGTGGGTGCCGCCTTCCACGGACAGTCGGCCGTAAGCGTAGGGGGCGTCCACCTGGAAGGTGGCGGACTTGATGCCGGCCTCTTCGGCGTAGGAGGTGTCCATGACCTTGGCCTTGAAGCCGTTACGCTCGCAGTAGCGCAGGTACATGCGCAGCAGCATCTGCGCGAAGTCGGCCGCGTCGACGCCGCCGGCACCGGAGCGGATGGTCACCACGGCGGAACGTTCGTCGTATTCGCCGTCAAGCAGGGTCTGGATCTCCATCTGGTCGAGATCTTCTGGATCTCGCCGATTTCGCTTTGCGCCTCGTCCAGAGAGTCCTGTCGCCCTCCTCGTGGCCGAGTTCGACGAGCGTTTCCACATCGTCGATGCGCTGGGAGGCGGAGTTCAGACGCTTCAGCTGCGATTCCGCGGCGGACAGCCGGCTGGTGATCTTCTGGGCGTTTTCCGGGTCATCCCACAGGCCCGGGGCCGCGGCCTGCGTTTCGAGATCCTTGATATCGGCCTTGAGTCGGTCGACGTCCAGCGCCTTGGCGATGGATTCGTATTTGGCGCGGGCTTCGCCGATCGCTGGGTAAAGTCAAATTCTGCCATCGTGGTTTACCTTACTGTTGATTCTTTGAGATTCTTTGGGAAGTCACGTCCTTGTTGACAGCCTTCGCACATTCCTCTGGCGTTGGCGGGCATTGCCGCGCCACACGCGCATCCGCCTGCAATCCATGCTGTCAGAAGGTTCCGGGCCTGCCTTGCCGATAGCCGGCCGGGCGACCTCACGAATCCCTCGCATCAGACGTGTTCAACTGCGGGCACGAATATGCGAAGCAACGTCAAAGCCCCGCGTAAATCGCCGGGATGATCAGGGAGCCGAGCATGGCCACAGCTATGACCACGCACACCACACGCACGATGGTGCGGCGGCGGTTCTCACGCTGCTGTCGGCTGTCCTGATAGTTACTCACGAGACCAATAGTGTACTCACCGCTTACGACCGCAGGACTTGCCGCCGACGCCCGCCCTGCCGGTGGACCCCCACGGCCCTTTCCCTTGCGCTTTCAGCGCCGCCAGATGGTGTTTCATGGCCACCAGCATGATGTGCGAATCCTCAAGGCCCAGGTGGCGTTCGTTGTGGGCGGAATCAAGCGCGCCCTGACGTTTGGCGTAGGCGTCGAGCGTGTTGTCTCCGTAAGGATGCTCGTTGGTGGGTACCGCGCCGGGGTCCCACTGCCGGCTCATCGGCAGGGTATCGATGATGGTGATGCGCCCGGCGCGGTAGCTTTCCGCGTATCCGGCGACGTTCAGCATGAACCAGCTATGTTCGAAGGTGGCGTTATGCGCCACGTACGGCTGCTGGGTAAGCCGCGCGAGCAGGCCGGCCTGGGCTTGGGGCCATTCGTCGAAGAGTCGGTACCCGGCCTCGCTGCTGCGGCCGCGTACATCGATGCCGGTGAGTTTGGCGATGAGGGTGTTGCCGAGCGCCGCGTTTTCCGGCGGCACGCCAAAAGCGAGGCGGGACTGGCCGTAGGCGTCGCCGGCGGCGTAATAGCCCTGCTCATAGGCGTATGTCTCGGGTTCGCCGGCCGGGCGCGGACTGGCCATGTTCATGAACTCGAAGCCGACGTCGATGATGTAGTCACGTGCCGGATCGATGCCGGTGGTTTCGATGTCGATGCCCATCACCGCATCCACGTCGCGGCCGGGCAGGTAGGCGTCGCGCCAGTCGGGCTTGGATGGTGTCCGGTAGCGATGCCAGACGCGGCGGCACCACCCGGCAGAGCGGCACCACCCGGCGAAGTCGCGCCGGAGAGATTGGCGCGGGCCATCGCCGCATCGCCCGCCCGCTTCTGGAAGCGCTGGGCCTTACGCCGTTCGGCGCGTGCGTCAAGAATCGCTGCCGTACGATCTTGGACATCGTCCAAGGCGACTGTTGTGGGGAACTTGACATCGCTGTTTTCGGCGGCAGTGTTTCCGGCAGATGTGCCACCGGCTTCGCCGCTCAGATCCAGCATGCCTTGGTCATCGTTCGACGGGCCGCTGCCGGAGTACGGCTTGAGCACGGCAATGGTGGCCCTCCCCCGCCGTTCGCGACTGACCGCCCATAGGTGTTGCTGTTCGCCAGATGCAACAGCGTGTTGATGTTGTCGTTGAGCCGACGATTGGCGTAGGCGAGCGCGCGAGGCAGACGATAGGAGCCGATGAACCGGTCGAAATCGGTCATGAATGCGCTGTTGCATTGGGCGATGATCGATTCCAGACGCTCGCGTGTGGCGTAGTCGGCCTTCAATGCGTCGTGGATGGACTGTGGGGTGGATTCCGGTATTGTGCCGACGCCATGCGCCAGGTCCAGAGAACGCACCCAGTCCCAGTCGATGGTGGTGCCATCGGCGTCCTTGGGCATGGACGCCGCCCATTGGGGAATGTCTCCCTTGGCGGCGTCGAACCATGCACGGTCGGTCATAGTGCGAAACCGAGCTCTTCAGCGGCCTCGGTGGGCACCGGGTCTTCGCACCAGTAGTCCTCGAGGTTCTCGTTGGTGGTCAGCGAACGGATTTCGGCGCGATCGATATACAACTCGCCGCTCAAATGATCGGTTTCGTGCTGGAAGATGCGTGCGGGCCAGCCGTGCAGCGGCTCGCTGTGGTGTTTGCCGTCTTCATCATCCATTCGGCGGTGATGTCGAGCCAACGCTTGCGCACAGCTTGGTATCCGTCGAAGCTCAGGCAGCCCTCGTAGAACGAGGCGGTTTTGTCGCTGGTGGGTTTGTAGCTCGGGTTGATGATCACGTGGAAGGGGAATTCCGCGATTTCGCGCGGATCATCCTCGTCGTCGCGCACGTGTCTTCGACCACGGCGAGCGCGAGCCCCAAGCCGATCTGGGTGGCGGCGAGCCCCACGCCGGGTGCCTCCAGCATGGTGGTGTGCATCGTATCGATGAGTTTGGCGAGCGTACGCTTGGAAAGCTGGCCATTATAGGCCACTGTCCGTTGGCGCAACACCGGTTCGCCGGCCTGCACGATGGCAGGAGCTTCTCCTTGCCGCCGGTTTTGATGAGTTGTTCGACATCACGGTTGAGTTCGAGGTCGACTTTGGCGTTCTTTCCAAACATTGTTTTTTTCCTTAGGGAAGGGTGCTACAGCGCGAGTTCTTCGGCGACGATCTTGGCGAGGCGGGTGCAGACTTCGTCGGCGTAGGCTTGGGTGGCGGCCTCGGCCATCACGCGCACGAGCGGTTCGGTGCCGGAGGGGCGCAGCAGCACACGGCCGGTGTCTCCCAGCAGTTCCTCCTCACGGGCCACGGCATCCTGGATGCGCTTGTTGGTGGAGGCGGCCTTCTTGTCCACGTTCGGCACGTTGATGAGGGTCTGCGGCAGCTGCGGGAAGTCGCGGCGAGCTCCTTCAGGCTCTTGCCGGACTTGACGACCTCGTTGCACAGGGTCAGTGCGGTCAGGGTGCCGTCGCCGGTGGTGGCGAATTCGCGGTTGATCACGTGGCCGGACTGCTCGCCGCCGAGCGAGTAATCGCCCTTGAGCATTTCCTCAAGCACGTAACGATCGCCCACGGCGGTTTCCACGGTCTTGATGCCCATACCTTTCAGGGCGAGCTTCAGACCGAGGTTGCTCATCACGGTGACCACGAGGGTGTCGTGGTTGAGCTTGCCTTCGCGCTGCTTGGCGCGGGCCAGAATGCCCATGATCTGGTCGCCGTTGATCATGTTGCCGTCTTCGTCCACGGCGAGACAACGGTCGGCGTCGCCGTCGAAGGCCACGCCCATCACGGCATCGGTGGCCTTGACCATGGCCTGCAGCTGCTCGGGGTGGGTGGAACCGGCGTTCTTGTTGATGTTGTAGCCGTCCGGCGAGGCGTTGATCACGATTACATCCGCACCGGCACGGCGCAGGGCTTCGGGAGCCACCACGGAAGTGGCGCCGTTGGCGCAGTCGGCCACGATCTTCAGTCCCTTGAGCGGCTTGGGCTGGGTTTGTCATCGTTCAGCGGAGCGATGGTGGCCACCAGATGATCGATGTACAGGTTGGTGGCAGTGGTCTGGTCGTGGCTCACGCGGCCCACGCCGGCACCGGTCGGGCGGTCCCAGTCCTGGCCGAGCACGGCCTCGATGTCGTCTTCCTTCTGGTCGGGCAGCTTGAAGCCGCCGCGTGCGAAGAACTTGATGCCGTTGTCGGGCATCGGGTTGTGGGAGGCGGAGATCACGGCACCCATCTCAACGTTGAGCACGCTGGTCAGGAACGCGATGCCCGGGGTCGGGATGATGCCTGCGTCGATCACGTCGAATCCGCCGGCGGCCATGCCCGCAGACAGGGCGGAAGCCAGAAAATCGCCGGACACACGGGTGTCACGACCCACGAGCGCGCGGCGGCGCCCTCAGGCTGATCGTCTTGGGTGCCGGCGTCGCCGAGCACACGCACGGCGGCATCGCCCAAATCCAACGCCAGACGTGCGGTCAAATCCCTATTGGCCAGTCCTCGAACACCATCGGTTCCAAACATCTTCGGCATATGAAGTTCCACTCCTTGTATCGCGTTACCCGCACCATCGTAGTCGTTGTGCTCCACCCTAGGACCCGACTCGGCAAAAAACCGCCACGGAATCTGCTCCAGAACCGGAAATCAGCATTCAACAGCCGCAATGGCATCACCCACAAACCCGCATATTCATCTTGTTCGGCGGATGAATGATGAGATACATTCGTTAGCGGGCATGCCGGGCGGACCGATGCACTCCGGCACGGGAACGAAGCCATCGCACTAGTAAGAACGGGCCGGCAAACGCGCCTGTAAACAATACAGCGGCAAATACGACGAACGGAACTACCCAGCGTACATCGATAACCGGCAAAGCAACACCAAACAGAACGACGGCGAGGAACACGCTGAGCCATGCGATGAACATGCCCAACGGCATCTCCTCTACCGGGGTGGTCTCGGCCATGAATGCAACGATCTATTACTCCGATGTTGTGGTCAGTATGTGCGGCAGTTGCTCGTCGCGGTTGAGGAAAGAACGCGTTTGGCAGCGAAGTAGCGTATGCCGACCTTCCTCAGTGCGGGCGTATACCATGGTGCAATGCGTCAGGCAGCGGTCCAACTGCCGGCTCAGTATCTCGGCGTCCTGCTGGCGGCGGGCAAATACGGACGGGCAGGGGAAGCTCACGCAGTAAGCGCGCACGCCCCATTCCTTACCGATGATGACATATCGCGGATTGTTGATGGGCGCGAGTAGCTCCTTCATAACGCCGGCGAACAGCACCTGCTCGCGCCGCGAACCGCCAATCAGCATGACACGCAATGCCGTGAATCTGCGACGTGTCTGGCGGATCGAGGAAGTCGTTCACCGCTTCGCCTGCCGCGCTGGTTTCTAGCGCTCAGGTTCCGCAGTCGCCAAATGCCAGACATTGGCCACCTTATCGGGGTCTGCGACCACGCTGCGGTTGACGGCCATGCTGTATGCTTCACTGCATCAGTGTAAGGCACGAATCAATAGGTTTTGAGCCCCAGATCGATGGTAAGAATGATGCCGGCGATTACGGCGGCGGCGCGCATGATGTTTGCGGGAATCTTGCGGGTGATGGACGGGGCGATGTACCCGCCGATGAAGCATCCGATGCACAGCATGATGGCGGCCGGCCAATCGACCGCGCCTTGGATGATGAATACCACTGAGGCGCTGATGTTCGAGCCTGTGCCGATCAGGGTTTTCAATGCATTGATCTTGTGGAATGGGCCGATTTTGGCGGCATCAAGCACGGCGAGAGCCAAGGTACCGGCGCCCGCGCCGAAGTAGCCGGAGTAGATGGCGACCGCCGCTACGCCCAGCCATACCCACCAGGAATCCTGACTCATGGGCTGCACGAGTTGTTCCGGCGGGCGGTGAGGTGCGGTAGGGGTGGTTGCGCGCTTGGCGGCTTCAGTGGCTTCAGTGGCTTCAGTGGCTTCAGTGGCTTCGATGTGCTTGAGTTGCGCGGTGGCATCCGCGGCGGCTTGCTTGGCCTGCATGCGGCCGCGCGGATTGATGGCGATGATCAGCGAGCTCAGCAAAATCAGCACTGGTGCGGCAAATTCAAAGACACTCGGGTCGAGTTTGAGCAACAGAAACGCACCGGCCACCCCGCCGAATGCGCCGATGACCACATACGTAATGGAGCGTACCGCTTGGCCTTTGAGTTCTTTGCGCGCACCCATCACGCCACCGATGCCCGTGCCGACCACGCCAACGGTGTTAGAAGCGTTTGCCAATACAGGCGGAATGCCGAACGCGAGCAGGGCCGGGTATGAGACCAGTGACGATGCGCCTACCGCATAGCCCACGAATCCTGCGCCGATTCCGGCCAACAGAATCAGCAGTAATGAAGTTATGGAAAAGCCCGCAATCATTCCCCGTATCCTTGTCGCTCATCGACCGGCATATTGCCGGCCTTGAGCGAGAATACGCTGTTGAGGATTGGTTGCGGGTTTTATGTTGGAATGTGGACGTAGCTTCTCGCGGAAGCGACTCCCCTCAGTCGCCTGAGGCGACAGCTCCCCTCGCGCCCGAGGGGAGCCAGAAGGAAATCAGAGCGCTTCGTTGTATTCGCGAACCTTGAGGGTGCGGTGGGAGGATGCCACGTTTTCGACGATCAGACGCTTCAGGGCATTGTCGGCGGCAATGTGCTCGTCCAGCCAGGCGTCACCGAGCTTGACCAGCGTGGCGGGATCGGCGTAGCCCGGGTACAGGCCGTTGAGCAGGGCGTCGGCCATGTGGTAGGTCTTGTTGGCCCAGACCCAGTCCACAGTCTCGAAGTACTTGGCGGCGAACGGCTCGGCCAGATCGGAGCGCGGGGTGGCGGAGAAGCCACGGGCCACGGCCTCGAGCTGGGAGTTGGTCAGCTCGTCGTTGTGGAGCGCTGATCCCAAGCCATTCCTTGGCCTCAGCGGTGGCCATGGAGCACGGGCGCCGTAGGCGAACTCGCGGTTTTCCGTGGTCTCCTTCTTGGCGAGCTGCGCGTCCACGTCGTCGTTGGTCATCTCGTTGACGGAGGTGAGCGCTTGGACGATGGTCCACGTGAAGTTGTTGTCGATTTCGAGGCCTTCAAGACGCACGGTGCCGTCCAGCAGACCGTGTGCGTTGGCGGCGAATGCGGCGTCGCCCTCCTCACCGTAGCCCAAGTAGGCGGTGACGAGCTGGAACTGGGTGTCCGAGCCGGCTTCGGCGGCGTTGGCCAGAGTCCACAGTTCGGCGGCCACGTGGCGCAGCACATCGTCGCGGCGGGCGGGCGCACGTAGTGGTGGGCGGTGGTGCTCATGCAGGCCAGCGCGTAACGGAAGGTGGTGGATTCGGTTTCCGTGGCCAGAAGACGCAGGGTCATGTCCACGAAGCGTTCGGCCGGGAATTCGCCGTCACGGGTCATATCCCAGAAGGCGAGCCAGGTCACGGCGCGGGCCAGGGCATCATCGAAACGATGCAGGTTGGCTTCGGCGAATGCCTGGGATTCGGCGTCGAAACGAATCTTGGTGTAGGTCAGGTCATCGTCGTTGACCAGCACGAATGCCGGGCGCGGCTTGCCGGCTGCGGCCTCGACGATGGTGGTTTCGCCATCTACATCGAGTTCGAACTGCTCGGTGCGCACGATCTTGCCGGTTGCGGCGTCTTCGTTGTAAAAGCCGATGGCCAGGCGATGCGGGCGCAGCACCGGGTGTTCGGCCGGCGCGCTCTGGGTGAGCTTCAGTTCGGCGATGGTGCCGTCCGCGTTTACGGTCAGGCCGGTGGCGATCGTGTTGATGCCGGATTCCTCCAGCCACTTGGCGCTCCAGGCCTTGAGATCGCGGCCGGAGGTCTTCTCCAGTTCGCTCAGCAGGTCGGCCAGGGTGGCGTTGGAGTAGGCGTGGCGGTTCAGGTAGTTGTGGATACCTTCGAAGAACTGCGTGCGGCCCACGTAGAATGCCAGCTGCTTCAGCACGGAGGCGCCCTTGGCGTAGGTGATGCCGTCGAAGTTGACGTAGGTGTCGTTGAGGTCGTTGATCGGGGCGACGATCGGGTGCGTGGTGGGCAGCTGATCCTGGCGCAACGCCCAGCTCTTCTCACCGGAGCAGAAGGTGGCCCAGGCGTCATGCCATTCGGTGGCTTCGGCAGTGGCCAGAGTGGAGGTGAATTCGGCGAAGGACTCGTTGAGCCACAGGTCGTTCCACCACCTCATGGTCACATAGTCGCCGAACCACATGTGGGCCAGCTCGTGCAGCACGGTCACCACGCGGCGCTCGGCCAGCGCGTCGGTCACCTTGGACTCGAACACGTAGGAGTCACGGATGGTGACCATGCCGATGTTCTCCATGGCGCCCGCGTTGTATTCGGGAACGTAGATCTGGTCGAACTTGGCGTACGGGTAGGGCACGCCCCAGGTCTTGGCGTAGAACGCGAAGCCCTTCTTGGTGATGTCGAACAGGTAGTCGACGTCCTTCGCGAAGGCCTTGGCCAACGACTGTCGCAGTACTGGGCCATCGGCACGGTGCGACCGTCTTCGTTCAGGTATTCGGTGTGCCATTCGGCGTACGGGCCGGCGCAGATGGCGGTCAGGTAGGAGCTCATCACCGGGGTCGGCTCGAAGTCCCACAGACGGGTGCTTTCGTTCGCTTGTCGCCGAGGGTGCCGTCGAGGGTTTCGCGCGGATCGTCCTCGATGGTGGCAACCGGCATGTTGGAGGTGACGATCCAGCTGGCGGGAGCGAGCACCTTGAAATCGAAGGTGGCCTTCAGGTCAGGCTGGTCGAACACGGCGTAGACGCGGCGCGCGTCCGGCACCTCGAACTGGGAGTACAGGTAGATGTTGCCATCGGACGGGTCGACCGAGCGGTGCAGGCCCTCGCCGGTGTTGGAGTAACGGCACTTGGCTTCGACGGTGACCTCGTTCTTCTCCTTGAGGTCGGTCAGTTCGATGCGGTTGTCCTGGAAGGCCACGGCTGGGTCCAGGGACTTGCCGTTGAGGTCGATGGATGTCACTTCGTCGGCAATCAGGTCGAGGAAGGTCGACGAACCAGGCTTCGCGTTGAAGCAGATGAGCGACTTGGAACCGAAGTTCTTCGCGCCGACCGTCAGGTCAAGGTCGACGTGATAGTGAATCGGCGCTTCGATAACGGCCTTACGTTCTTCGGCTTCAATACGAGTGAGATTAGAACCGGGCATGACTTCAATTACTCCTTACGGTCGTCCCTGGATAATCCGGACTACTTGGTTTCTACGGTTTCGACGTCCTGGGCGATGTCGGCCACGACGGGCACGATCATCGGCTTGCGGTGCAGCTGGCGCGCAACCCAGCTGCCGAGCGTGCGGCGCATGGTCTGCTGCAGCTTGTAGGTGTCACGCGTGCCTGCATCATCTGGTCGTTGAGCTGTTCGACGATCTGGTGACGCACCTTGTCGAACTCGCTTTCGTCCTCGGCCACGGCGTTCAGGTAGATCTTCGGGCCGGTGACGACCTCGTGATTGTCGGTGTCGACCACCACGAACGCGGATACGAAGCCCTCGGTGCCGAGAATGCGGCGCTTTTCCAGCTCGTCATCGGTCAGCTCGCCGACGGAATCGCCATCGACGTACACGTAACCACACGGCACGGAGCCGACGACCGCGGCCCTGCGTGGTACAGGTCGACCACATCGCCGTCTTCGGCCAAAACCACGTTCTGCGGGTCCACGCCGGTCTTGACGGCGATCAGGCCGTTGGCCACCAGATGGCGGTTTTCGCCGTGGATCGGCATGGCGCACTTGGGCTTGACGATGTTGTACATGTACAGCAGCTCGCCCTCGTTGCAGTGGCCGGACACGTGCACGGCGGCGTTGTCGCGGTTGACGACCTTGGCGCCGAGCTGCACGAGCTTGTTGATCACCTTGTAGACGCCGTGCTCGTTGCCCGGAATCAGGGAGCTGGCGAGAATCACGGTGTCGAACTCGTTGATGTGGATATCGCGGTGGTTGCCGTCGGCGATGCGGCCGAGTGCGGCCATCGGTTCGCCCTGGGAGCCGGTGCACATGAAGACGAGCTTGTCGTCCTGAATGTCGTTGGCCTGCTTCAGGTCCACGACGGTGCCTTCGGGGATGTGCAGGTAGCCGAGGTCGGCGGCGATGGACATGTTGCGCACCATCGAACGGCCGACGAACACGACCTTGCGGCCGTACTTGTGGGCGGCGTCCACCACCTGCTGCACACGGTGCACGTGGGAGGAGAAGCTGGCGACGATGATCTTGCGGGTGGCCTGGGCGAACGCTTGGTCAAGGGCCGGGCCGATGGAGGTCTCGGGCTTGACGAAGCCGGGCACCTCGGCGTTGGTGGAGTCCATCATCAGCAGGTCCACGCCCTTTTCGCCGATCTTGCCGAATTCGACGAGGTCGGTGATGCGGTGGTCGAGCGGCAGCTGGTCGAGCTTGATATCGCCCGTGTCGATCAGGGAGCCGGCCGGGGTCTTGACATAGACGGCCAGGGCGTCCGGGATGGAGTGGGTGACGTTGACGAATTCGAGGTCGAAGGGACCACCTTGAGCTTCTCACGGCCGGCAACCTCAACCTTGGTGGGGTTCTGGTGGTGTTCCTTGCACTTGGCGTCCACGAAGGCGAGGGTCAGCTTGGAGCCGATCAGCGGGATGTCCGGGCGCAGCTTGAGCAGGTAGGGCACGCCGCCGATGTGGTCCTCGTGGCCGTGGGTGAGCACTAGGGCGTCGACCTTGTCGAGACGGTTCTTGATGTAGCTGAAATCGGGCAGGATGAGATCCACGCCCGGCTGCTCCTCCTCGGGGAAGAGCACGCCGCAGTCGATGAGCAGCAGGTGACCGTTGTATTCGATCACGTTCATGTTGCGGCCGATTTCACCCAAGCCGCCGAGCGGCGTGATGCGCATGGAGCCCTTGCGGTACTTCGGCGGGGCGATCAGCACGGCATCCTGCTGGGGCGCGGTGGCCTGCCGGGTGGCGTTGATCTTACGGGACGGCGTACGGCTGTTGGATCCGTTGGCGTTGCGGCCGCGCGCGGAACCGCGACGGCGAGAATTCGTGTTCTTGCTTGTTTTCTTTTGTTCTTGTGCCATAACCTTTTTGGGATTTCTGTTGTGGTGCCTCTGCTCTGTCATGCAGGGGCGGCGGGCTGGCAACCCGTATGCAGCGTTTCGGGCTTACAGCAGTCCGGCAGCGCGCATGCCCTCTTCAGCCTTGTCAAGCTGAGTGGCGTCGGGACCGATGTTCGGCAGACGCATGGTGGTGGAGGGGATAACGCCCTTGACCTTGAGCGCAGCCTTGGCCATGACGGCCTGATAGCCGTCGCCATTCAACGCGTGGACAAGGGGGGCGAGCTGGTTGGCGAGGCGACGGGCGGTAGTGATATCGCCGCGATCGAATGCCTGGACAAGCTGCTGCATGGGGTTGGAGGCGACGTGGGCAATCACCGAAATGATGCCGACGGCACCGATGGAGAGGAACGGCAGGAACAGGCCGTCATCGCCGGAATACCAGGCGAGGCCGGTGCGCTGCTGCTTCTCCACTGCGGCTGCAAGATCGCCGGTGGCGTCCTTGACAGCCTTGACGTGTTCAAGTTCGGCCAGTCGGTCGTAGGTTCCGACCTTGACCTTCAAGCCGGTACGGCCGGGAACATCGTAGACGATGATCGGCTTTTCGGCGGATTCGTCGACGGCCTTGTAGTGGCCGACGATACCGTCCTGCGAGGGGCGGGAATAGTAAGGCATGACGACGAGCACCGCGTCGGCGCCCGCTTCCTGAGTCTGTTCGACCATACGCACGGTGTGTGCGGTGTCGTTGGAGCCGGCGCCGGAAATCACCGGAACGTCGACGACCTCCTTGACGGCCCTGACCAGCTCGACCTTCTCATCCATATGGGTGACGGGCGATTCACCGGTGGTGCCATTGACCACCAGACCATCCGCGCCATCGGCGACGAGGTATTTGGCGAGCTTCTGCGCGGCGGCGAAATCGACGCTGCCGTCGGATTTCATCGGGGTGACCATAGCCGGCAGAATGCGGCCGAAAGGTGCTGGCTCAAGAAGGTGCATGTCATGCTCGCTCATAGTGTTCACCGTACTTCCCATTGTGGACTCTTATATTACGTACCTTGATTGTTGCTGAATGCGTGGCATTATGACCGGAGCCGGTGGCAATGCCGTGATGCGCGTCCCGGCGCGCTTCCCTGCCTGAAATGCGGGGGCGACTACTGGTCGACTGCGGGTCGATTACAGGTCGAGGAAGTGGTCGAGGCCGATGGTCAGGCCGGCCGGAGCGTCGCCGGCGAGCTTGCGCACGGCAAGCAGGACGCCGGGCATGAAGCTGGTGCGGTCGAAGCTGTCGGCCCGAATGGTCAGCTGCTCGCCGGCGTTGCCGAAGAGCACTTCCTCGTGGGCGTTGAGGCCGCGCAGACGCACGGCGTGCACGTGGATGCCGTCGACCACCTGGCCGCGTGAGCCGCCATCGGTTTCGGTGGCGTCCGGCACGGGGGCGAGTCCTGCGGCCTTGCGTGCTTCGGCGATGCCGTGGGCGGTGTGGATGGCGGTGCCGGAGGGGGCGTCCACCTTGGTGGGGTGGTGCAGTTCGATGACTTCGGCGGATTCGAAGTATTTCGCGGCCTTGGTGGCAAAGTAGTCGGCCAGCACGGCGGAGATCGCGAAATTAGGTGCGATGAAGACCTTCTGGGTTTCGGGCTTCGGGCCGTTGGCGATGGCGGATTTGACCTGGGCGAGTTTCTCGTCGGTCCAGCCGGTGGTGCCGACCACCACGTCCACACCTTGGCCGATCAGGGTCAGCACGTTGTTCAGGCTGACGGACGGCACGGTGAATTCGACGACCACATCGGTGTTGTCGGTGGTGACCTGGGTCAGGTCGTCGCCGGCATCCAATGCGAGCGCCAGCTGCGTATCCTCGGCCTTGTTCACCGCTTCGACCACGTGCGAGCCCATGCGGCCCTTTGCTCCGACCACCGAAACCTTGATCATGTCTTCTTCCCTGTCTACCCGTACCTGCCCGGCAATGTACCCGGAACGTTTTCCAATCGGCAATCAGCTATCACCGCCAAGCCCTCACGCCAATATCCCGTCCACAGAATCGAGCTCCCTCTGACAAGCCGAACCGTGAAGTCGAGCTCCCTCTGATGAGCCGAACCGTGAAGAAAACGCCGGAGGCGTTTTTAGGTGAGGGCGAACGACAGTGAGCAATAATTCAGTTGGCTGAAAGCCATCATTAATTGCGTTCGAGCTGGACGCGAAGCGGACTGAGGGAGAGACCCCGGCGAAGCCGCCAACCATCCATCGGGCGTAGCCCGATCCCGTTTCACCCACGCCGCTTGGCCAAGGCCCATCCGGCCAACGCCAATGGCACGGACGCCAGCGTGAAGATGAATGGCAGCATCATGCCCACATGAGGGTTGGAGGCGTCAAGCACAATGCCGGCCACGGACGAGCCGATCGACGTGCCGACCGTGCCTGCGGTGGTTACCCAGCTCAGCCCTTCGGTCAGGGATTCCGCCGGCACCAGATCCTTGACGATGAGGTTGCCGGTGGCGAACGTCGGCGAGACGGTCAGGCCGGCGAGGATTTCGAAGACGCCCAGCAGGATGAGATTGTCCATTGACAGCCGGAAGAACACGTAGCCGACGGTCAGCAGCGATAGGAACATCACCATATGCGCCAATGGGAGCCTTTGAGTCGCAAGAGCCGAACACCAGCGCGCCGATGCACGAGCCGACCGCGAACATCGCCAATTGCAGACCGAGGAAGGGCTCAAGTCCCATGGATTTCATGGTGGCGGTAATGGACACGTCGAAGGACGTGAAGCTCATATTGAACACGATGAACACAGCGAGCAACGGCAGTACGCCGGCATAGAGCAATACGCTCTTGGGCTTGGCGCCGCTGCGTTTGAGCTGGCGCAGGGTCAGCTGGTCGGCATCTTCGCTTGCAGCAGGGCTGCCGTCATCGTGCGCGGCCACGGTGACCTGTTCCACGATAACCGGTGGCTGGGTGGATTTCAGCGAGAAGAATATGGTGCCGCCGATACCGCATGCCACGGTGGGCACGAACAGTTGGGATACCGGATGCACGGAGGTGGCCAGCCAAGCCGCCAGAATCGGCCCCAGAATAAAGACGATCTCGTCAATGGCGGCTTCCATGGCGTAGGCCGTGTTGAGCAGCTGTTCACCATCTTCCACACCGCGCAACGCATAGGACCAGCGTGTTCGGACCAATGCGCCGAATGAGAACTGCGTCAGACCCATGATGATGGCCAGGACGAACAGCAGCGGAATCGGCACGCGCACCAACGCCGCGAAGGCGAAGGCGAGCATGGCCACAATCTGCACGGCGAGCGCAAGCCGGCCCACGCGGGCTTGGCCGAAACGGTCGAAGGCGCGGGCGTAGAACGGGGTGACGCAGCTCATGGCCAGCACATAGGCGGCGCTCATGGTGCCGGCGATGGTCCAATTGTCGTAGAGATGGTTGAGCGCCAGAACGATGCCGAGACTCATCATGGAGATCGGCAATCGTGCCACCGCGCCGGACAGGCAGAACGCCTTGGCTCCGGGCAGCATGAACAGGCGCTGGTAGGGCGAGTGGGCAGCGGACGACTTCGAAACCGCGCGAGTCGTGGACACAATAACTCCTTACTGGTGCGTTGTCCGGCACGTGCGCCCGCCCACACGTGCCATCCGAGGGTAGCGGTTCCCGGGCAACGTCACGCGGTGCGTTTCAACCGCGGACCGGTACGTGGCCAGTCGTCTTCATCGTCGGAGATGCCTTGCGATGCATAAGGTCTCTCCACCGGTGAAGGCCGTCCGATGCTGTACAGGTCATGAGCCTTTGGCTCAGTCGTTGTCAGATTGTTCGGGAATGCCGGAGCTCAACTCGGTAAGGATTTCCTGTTTGGTTTTCGCGCGGGCGTGAAGCTCGCGCAAGCCCTCGTCGGGCTCACTGACATAGTAGAGAGTGGCGTCGATACTGTCCAATTCCACACCTTCGACCGCTGCCAGCAGCAGTCGGTACATGTCGAGCTGGGCAAGTTTGCGGGTGATGTCGTCTGGCTTGGTGGGCCGACGACCGGTTTTCCAGTCGACCACGGTAAAGCGTGCGGTGGTGCTGGACGGGTCAAGTCCACCGATGAATACCGCATCGAGTTTGCCATTGACCAGGCCCACGCCCGGCACGTCCACGACGATGGCACGCTCCGTCCACGCCGGGATGCGCTTGGCCCACGATGATTCGGCCAGTCTGCGCTGCCACGCCACCAGCTTGGACTCGGTGGCATTGTCGCTGCTTATGGAAGTGGCGGATACGGCGGATACGGCGGATACGGATTGTTGAGCCGTGGGCTGTGGGACAGCGGGCTGCCGTGTGGATGGCTTGCGGCATTGCCGCTCCCGTTCGGCCAAATCGGCCAACATGGCTTCCCGGGAAACGAATCCCGCATCCTGACCTGTATGCGGCATGCTTGGTTCGGCTTCATATGCCAGTACCGCTTCATCCGGCTTACCGGCATTGATGAATTGCTCGGCCCACGCATGGAACTGCGTGCCGGCCTCGGCCGCCGGAGACGATATGCGCGGAATCGGGCGGATAATGCTACGCCAGTAGAGGCGCTCCTCCCGTTCGTTCATGCCACCTACGCGGGCTTGCAGGCTTGTCACGTTCTGGCGTCCTGCAGCCAGAACGCGTTGCGCCTTGGCTTTGACTGCCTCATCAAGCGACTGGCCGCTGGCGGCATCGGCCATCAAATCGGCGTCGTCCACCAGCAATTGTGCCCGTTGCAGGAGTGGGCCGGCGTCTTGGTGCTGCTCAAGTGACGAGGAATCTGCGGCGATGACATCGATGCCGCGTGACAGCTGTTCATGCACCGCGTCGCTGAGGGTAGCCGGCCACGGCAATTCGACGGCGGCATTCGTCTGCGTAATCGGCGTTTGCCACGCCTCCCCCACCACGGCGTCACTGTATGCCGCGGCATGCTCTCCGATAAAGAACCCTTCGGGAGGGGCAATCGCTTCGCCTTGCGCCGAGATCAGCATGGGCTTCCCGGCATTGGCGGTTTGCAGCCGTTCCACACAGTCCTGAGCCGATATCGCATGTTCACGGGCTTGGAGCGCGTCATGCACTTCAAGCCAGAAATTGGATGGCTGAGCGGCGCGAGAGCCTTTGGGCACCACTGACGGGTCCCGCCCGGATTCGCCCGTATAGGCGCAATAGGTCATCAGGCATCTTCCGCGCACGGGTAAGCGCCACATACATCAATCGACGTTCTCGGCATGCAGCCGACGCCCATATTCCTCCGCCTGCGTCAAATACCAGCCGGATGCATCCACTTCTTCCACGCCATCGCCGAATTCGCGCATGGAGCCGAACACTTCATCATCGATAAGCTCCACATCATCCAAAGCCGCCAACGATGCGATGGGGTCGGCTTCCACATCGGCATCATGGGGGAATCGCGGCAAAATGCCGGCATCGGCGCGCATAGGCACGGGCACGGCGGTGGGGTTGGTGAGCCAGGAGTCGGCGGTCTCATGATATTCGGGTGCGGTCCAGTGACCTTGCTCGGTGCCTCCCGTATGGTGTTCGTCCAGCACGATCTTGAGATGGTCGCCCTGATTGCTGGGGAATCCGCCGGCGGTAAGCCCCACTACCGCAACGGCATCCCATTCCAACCCTTTGGACTGGTGTACGGTCATCAGTTCCACATCCACCGGAGCGTCGGGGAGACTGGCGGCTTCATCCTCCACCGAAGCCAGATGATCCACCCATGTGATGAACCCATGCAACGAGGGAGTTTGCTCAGCGGCAATCTCTTGCGTGTACGTATCCACCAAATCCACAATCGCATCCATAGGCATATGCGCCAAAGCGGGATTGGCGCGGTGCTGCGGATTATGCAGCACACCGGCCAATACGGTGTCGATGTCAAGATCCAACGCTTCTATGCCGGCGCGAATCACGTCGCCCAGTGGCCGCCCGACGGCATCATGCACCTGACGGAGCATCACCGCGGCCCAGGTTATGGCGTTGCGCCCGTGTGCGCTCAACCGTTCAAGCAGTTTTACCAGGTCGCCGCGTAGCAATACGTCTGGCAGGAATACCGCATTGGCCACCTGATCGCGGTACTCACGCACCACAGCCGCCCATTCATTCGCTGGTGTATCCGGTTGGGCAAGGCCGGCCTGCACCAATGCTTGGAAGCGTTGTTCCATGTTCTGTTCTTCAGCAAAACGGGCCAACATGGTCAAATCCGCTGCGGACATGGTGAATCGTGGCGTGGCCAGCAAGCGCATCAGCGATCCCGTATCGGTGTGGTCGGCGGCCACGTGCAGCAACGCCATCAGATCGCGGATTTCCGGACGTTCCAGCAGCGCGGAATAGCCGACCACGAATGTGGTCAATCCGGCCTGTTCCAATGCCGCCTGATATTCGGGCATATGTGATTTGGACCGAAACAGCACGGCGACCGGCGCTTTCTGTTCGCCCGGCATCTGTTCCTGTTGTTCGGCTGCGGAACGGTGCCGTGCGATGGCCGTCTTGCAGAAACGCACTACGGCGTCGATCTCCTGCCCGGCCGTGGCGAAGCCAGTACTCCCAATGTTCCTTCGGGGGCATCAGGCATGGGGTCGAGCGATGAGACATCGACCTCACGCATCAATGAGCTGGAGGGACGCGACGGATTGGAGCGCAACGGCAGCGTGAGATTATTGGCGGCTTCGAGCACTATACGGCTGTTGCGCCTGGTGACGGACAACGGGAATGGCTTGTATCCGGCAGGCAGGTGGAAATCTTGCTGGAACATACGGAATGCACCAGGCTGGCACCACGCCATGCGTAAATCGACTGGAACGGATCACCCACCGCGTTGACGGCGGACCTCTGTGACGCATCCACGTGGAACAGTGCTGCCAGCAGAGCGGCCTGCGTGGTGGAGGTGTCCTGATATTCGTCGAGCAGCACGTGGCTGTACCTGCGGCGCGTACGCTCTCCGATGGAGGGGAAGCGCTCGATAAGCTGATACGCGGCAATGGTGAAGTCGGAGAATTCGGCCATATTGCGTTCCCGCTTGGCTTGGGCATAGGCCTCCACCAGCTGGAGCAGAATATCGCGTTTGCGTGTGGTCTCCAGCAGCGCACCGCAATGATAGGTGCAGCGGGCGTGCAAATGTTCGGCACGGTCATCGAGCTTGGCTTGCCAGCTGGCGTCGGTATCTTTCTTCAGTCGTTTGATCTTGGGGATTTTCGGCTCGTCCTCGGGCATGGGTTCGTCTGCAACGGCTTGTTGCAATCGATTGATGAATGCCGAATCCCATTGCCGTACTCGATTGATCGCATCATCGAAGCTGGTGCAGCCGGCACCGATCATGGCACTGCCAATGGCATCCGACAACGCCAGAACACGGTTCGCCAAACTGGAGAAGGCGCCAAAATCCTCACTGAACGCCAGATCCATGTGACTGTCGATGACTTCGGTGGCCAGTTGAAGCGCTCCGGCTGCGCTCAATGGTTGCGTGTTCTGATCGAATCCGACAAGCAGTCCATATTGGCGCACGATGGTCTGGAAGAAGGCGTCATACGTGAAAATGGCCGGCTTGAGGAATGCCCGATCAGACACCGTGGCGGTCGTAGAGCCCGCCATATCACCGGCCACTGCGGCGGAGACGCGTTCCAGCAGTTCGCCTGCGGCCTTGCGTGTGAAGGTCAGGCCCAGGATGCGTTCAGGTGCCACACCTCGATTGATAAGCGCGATGATGCGTTGGGTCATCGTAAAGGTTTTGCCGGAACCGGCACCGGCAACCACCAATACGTCAGCATCGACTGGCGCATCGATGATGGCGGCCTGTTCCGCACTGGGAGTGAACGTGCTCATGCTTGCCTCGTTTCGAAAATCGTGTCGATCTGGCCTGCACAGGCAGGGCAGACGTTCTTCATACGGCAGAATCCGATATGGGTGTCTTGCGGATGGGCCTCGATGATGGCTGATCTGCTGGCCGCCGCGGCATAGAATACGCGGGCGATCATGGTCAGCGACCATAACGTCTGCGTACCGGCGAGCGCGGCGAATTGCGCCCACGCTTCGGCACTCACACCTTCGGGAGGAGTAGCCGGATCTATGGCGGGTATGTCGAAGAAACGGTTGGGGTCTTTATACCAGTATCGGGGCGTGAACGGTTCGGCATTCAACGAGCCATCAGTGAACAGCGGCGGCTGGAAGGCACCTTCCGGAGCGTAGCTTCTGGCTGGTGCCGCATTCTGCCCGACATGGAATAGCACGCTTTGGCTGATATGCGGCATTGCGGCAAGTGCTTGGCACCGCGCGGCCCGTCTTCGGGGAACACGAGGCCAAGCTGATAGCACACGAGCTGCAAATCATTGAAAATCTGTTTGACCGTGGGCGTTCTGCCTGTTTTGTAGTCAATGAGGCGAATGCATTCGCCGCCGTCTGCGAGTACGCGGGTTTCCATACGGTCGATGCGCCCGGACAGTCTCACGGTCAGATGCTCGTCCATGCCTTCCGGCCACCCTCCGACCAGTGCTCCCATCAGACGGACCAGCGTGTTCCGACCGATTGGGTGCAGGCCGGGCACGGCATTGTATGCGTCGAGTATGTCACGCACATCGAATCGTGCGGCAAACTCCCGTTCGCATTCGGCACCGGCCAATGCGCCAATGCTGAAGTTGCTGGAGTTCTTGCCAAGATACGTTTCCGGATCGGCGTCGCTGCGCACAAAGTAATCGGCGATGTTGCGCAGGGTATCCGCCGCGGACTCGTCCTTACGGGTGGCCTCATAGCGGTTCCGGGTGTCGGCTATGGCATTCGGATCAGGACGTTTGCTCTGATAGATGCATTAAGCCGTGCCGAGACAGCCTCGATGCGACGTTCCGCGCCGGCCGTGGAGTCCAAGCCCAGTGCGGCCAACGCCTGGGCATTGTGGGAAAGATGGTCCAGCCCTTCCTCGCTGCCTTGCTGCGCAACCGCATGGATGAGGGTTCCGAAACTGGTGGCCACGGAGCTGGGGCGAGGACCGGCGAACCGGTTCTCCAGCATCCAGCACACCGGGCACGCCCATAGGCTGTCGACCGCCGATGGAGATAAGGTGACCATGGGCGCGGCCTGCGCATCCGTCTTGCCTTTCCCTGTTTGGATACCGTCAGGCTGTACACCACCAGATGACGCGCTGTCGGATGAGGCACTGTCAGATGAGGTATCGCCAGATGACGCACCGCCAGATGACGCACCGCCAGATGACGCGCTATCCGATTGGGCCGGCGATTCCACGAACGCCCAGCTCTGCGGATTTGCGGCGCGCACACCATGCTCCGACAGGAGTGTCAACGCAACCGCGGCGTCCTTTGCGGCAGCCTGCTGCGGTTGAGCAGTGGCCAGAACCGCGCGGGCGGCGCTGACCAACCCACGTGGGTCGGCGTCCAATCCGGCCAGATCATATTCGGCGGATCCTGTATGCGCCCCCACTGTGGTGAAAGGCGCCTGTTGCCGGTTGCGCGGATAGTATTCCGGCAGATACCCGAAAAGAAAGTCCGAGGGGCTCATGCTGTCGTTCCATACCGCGCTGATCATGATTCGCCGTGCACGGGTCAGCGCGACCAGGAAACCCTTCTTCTCGCCCGACAGCACAGCCGCGAACTGCGGATCATGCCCGGTTTTGTCACTTTCTTCAAGCGCTCCCCTCAGCACGAGCTCGGCAAGGTCTTCACCACCGAACATGGTGTTGCGCCCGGCGAGGTTCGGCCACACGTCTTGCTGGACCACCGGTATCCACGCATATCCCCAGTGGCGTCCGGCCGCGCCTGCCGGCGTGGTCAATGTCACAGCGTCTTCCACCGGCCCTATGTGGGCCAAGGAATCGGCCTGCACTTCCATGCCCCGAACCTGTGCCATGAATGACGTGATGTCTCGGCTGGCGGTGGAATCATCGGCGAACTGGAACAGGCGCATTGCCGCGTCCAGCCGGTCATTGGCCGTGCGCCCCTCTGCCGTGTTGAATAATGCCGCACGCTGCCAGACCGGTGCCAGACCGGTGGCGTTCCAGGCAACAGACAGTGCATAACGCGGCTGTACGCGCTGGCTTGCCGGCAGCCGCTCCAAGCCGGAAGCAACGCTGCCCACCAGATGCCACAGGTTCGCAAAAGCGCGGGCCTGAGGATCGTTGCCAAGCACCGCATGGATGGATGCGAGCACAGCCTGCGCCGGCGCGGCGGCATCATCAACGGCAAGCATCACGTACAGCGCGTCAACGCCAAAGGCCAAGTCATCGTCGGACGGTTCACCGAGTATTTCGACAGACACTGGCGACGGAACCACTGATGAGGATGTTTCACGACCTGTTTCACGCCGTGTTTCATGGTATGTTTCACGCAATGTCTCCCATGCCGTCGTCAGAGAGGTCAGCATGGCATCATCCGTGGCGAGATGCGCCAGCGACTCCAGCGCGCTCATGGCCAATTCAATCGGAGCGAGCCTTGCAGGACGCCCTTGACCGGGTCTGCCCCCGGCACTCACCAACGGGCCGTTCATCAACGTGGCCACTCTAGTCCTTATATATGCCGCGCAGGAAGCCAACGTCATCTGGCATTCCGCCATTCCCTCGGCACGCAATCGGGCAAGCTCCACAAGCGCGAACAATCCCTGCACGAAAGTCTCGTCCTTCAAAGGACGGGTGACCGACGAATACCGCACCGGCACGCCATCTCGGCGCAGTCGTTCGCCGAACAGCCGCACGGCGGCATTGTCGTGGGTGATGACCGCCATGTCGTTCCACCGAATATGCCGGTCGAGATGCGCCCGCTTGATGCGCCAGACCACATCATCCAGCTCCTCACGTGAGGATCGGTACAGGCCGGCGGTCACCGTGCCGTCCGACTGATAATTCGCTGCATCGACTCCGCCCAGCATGGCGGTCAGCTTGCCGGGACGCTCGGCCGGAGGCAGCGGCTCGTCTTCCGGCGAGGGAATCGACAGCGAAATACGAGACGCGATCACATCAGCCATCGTCATGTGCGACTGATCAGCGCCGGTACTGCCGCCAACCAACTGTTCTTCCTTGGCTTTCAGCCACCCTTCCACGGCACGGCGCATCAGATATTCCGGATACGATCCACGGAAGGTCTGCACCGATTCATCCGGGTTGCCGACCAGCACCAACTTGACGCCGGCATTCCCCAACTCCTCCAAGAAGCGCATGCCGGCCAGCGTGGTGTCTTGAACATCATCCACAACCAGCAGCCGGGGCAAGCCCAACGCCTCCATACGCATAGGCCGGTCGGAATCATCCGCGTGATCGGCGGCGAATGCCTCATGCACCACACGAGCTCCTGCCACCAGCAAATACGAGGCATCCAAACGGTATTGCCCCGGATATGCCGCGCTTTGGGCTGCAATATATTCACGGCGCAACGCGAAAGCCAAACGCCATTGCACCGACAATCGCGCGTCCTCCGTCACGGCGTCCAAGAGACGTGGCTCTTCGTGAACGCCTACACCGAGCTCGTCCAATCGGGCCAGCATATCGCGCAACTGGCTGATAAACGCATCTGAAATACCTCGCGTGAACCTATCCGCGCTGGTCGAGCCGCCTGCGACGTCGGAGACGGCGAATCCGACCCTTGTTGCGGGAGGCTTGATTGTGCGGAAGCGGCAGAGCCGGGCATCTCGCCGGCACCGGCATCGCGTATGAGTTTCGCCCAGTCATCCTGGGCAAAGTAGACGCGTAGCAAATCACAGGTGCCGCAATCATCTCCCGCTACGGCATGGCGCAGATGCACGGCCATGACTTGACGCAGCAAAGCATCCTGTTCCGCACCGTTCAGCAATCGAGGCGACGGCAATCCAGTTCCCTCGCGCGAAGCTGATATGGCCCGGAATGCCACGGCACCCAGCGTGGTGACCGGCCTGGCCTGCACGGAAAACCCGAGCTCACGAATCACCCGATTGCCCAATGCGTCGGCGGCCACACGGCCGGATACGGCCATCACCGCCTGCGTGCCACCGTAGCGGCGCAGCCCCGCCATCAACACCGATAAGGCGAATTCAGTTTTGCCGCTTCCAGGCGTGCCGACAATCAGCCTCGCCGCTCCATCACGGTCGATGCCGTCCAGCACTGTTCCAGGTTCAAGTCTCGTCATCATGCTCCAGCCTAAACCCGACCGTCACAGAGGGAAAAATTTTACCGAACCCGACGAAGAATCGTACCCTTGACGGTATCCTGTAGAACGAATGCAGGGAGAGTGCATTTTCCAAGGAGGGAGGGGACAGATGGACTATATTCCGATGAGGCCGCCGAAGCTGCCCGGATATGATTTCGTCCAGATGTTGGGAAGCGGTGCCACCGCCACGGTGTACCTATATAACCAGCGTATGCCCGCACGCCCGGTGGCGGTAAAGGCCAGCGCCAAAACCCTTGACCCACGGGCCGCTGTCCTGTTCAACCGCGAGGCCAACTTCATGGCCAAGCTGTCATCCCACCCGTACATTCTGCCGGTATATGGTGCCGGCGTCACCTCCGATGGCCATGGCTACATCGTCATCGAATATGCGCCGGGCGGCACCTACAACAGCATCATGAAGGCCCGGTCCATGACCTGCGAGCAGGTACTCGACCTCGGCATCAAGCTGTCAAGCGCGCTGTTCACCGCGCATCGCAGCAATATCATCCATCACGACATCAAGCCCAGCAACATTCTCATCACCTCGCAGGGCTTGCCTGTTCTGGGTGATTTCGGTATCTCCACCGATGTGTATGACCGTACCGAAACCGGATTCTCGCCGCCGTGGGCACCGCCTGAGGTGCTTCAGCATCTGACCAATGGTTCGGAAGCCGCCGACATCTATTCACTGGCGGCCACCCTGTACGCCATGTTCGTCGGCTGCTCGCCATTCCAGCACGATTATCACCCGCGTTCGCAATCGGAACTGATTTCGCTGATCGTCAACCAGCCATTGCCTCGCCTCAACCGCCCCGACGTGCCGGCCGATGTGGAAGCGGTGCTGCGCCGGGCCCTGAACAAGGACCCCGACCAGCGGTACTACTCCGCGTTGGAGTTCGCACGTGCCATGCAGCGTGTGCAATTCGCATATTTCGGGCATGCCACTCCCGTTACCGTGGAAGGGATGCCGGCCTATCCCAAAGACATCGAGCGTCGGCGCCGGGCCACGGACCAGCGAGATCAGATCACCCGTTCGTCACGGCGATGGGTCAAACCGGTGGGTATTACCGTCGGTATACTTGCGGCGATCACCGCAGCGGCACTGATATTCGCCTTCGTGGTCGTTCCCCGCATGGACAGCGCCACCGGATCAGATACCAAACAGGTGGCGACGCCCGGCACCAAGGATGATGACAACAACCGCAATAATCAGGATGACGTGATCACCGATACCGCGAACGCCCAGATTCCTTCCCCGGAGAATCTGAACGGCACCTATGCGGCGGATGGGTCATCCGTGACGTTCACCTGGACGAATCCAGACCCGCAAAGCGGTGATACCTATGCGTGGGCCATAGTGCAGGGCAGCAATACCGACCAGAGCGCGCAAACCGTCACAACGTCAGATCCCACGGTGACCGTCAACGCGCAGGAAGGCTCGCAGACCTGCATTCAGGTGTCCATTGTGCGCAAGAACCGCCAGATGTCCGTCAGCCCCGCCATCGCCTGTGCGGCCAAGCCGCAAGAATGATCCGCTCGCCACTGCCGGGCATGCCACCTTGGCATTGCGTATCGCATCAGACGTGCGCCCAGCAGCGGCGAATTCACCAAATGGACAACAGGAACGGCAGGTATCGGAACCGTAAAGCGTTGTCATTACACCAGCAACCAGAGAAAACAGGGTCAGGGAGTTCAGATGGCCACATCGTCCCAGTCATACGATCGTCGCCGACGCATCAGCGCGGCTTTGCGCCGCCTTATGCCCTCCGAAGGGCATACGTGGACGGTTCCCGTAATCACGCTCCTGCTGCTTCTGGGACTTGTTGCCGGCGCGGTGATCATGAGCACCGTCACGCGCCGCCATGTGCAACTGGACGATGGCACCGTATGGGTCACTTCGCTGAAAAACCAGAAGGCCGCACGATTCAACGTAAAGAACAAGGAGGCCGACGCCGGCGTCTCCTCCTCCGCCCCACGATTCGACATCGCACAGCATAATGGCGACACCATCCTGACCGAAACGACCAAAGCCTCCACCATCAAGGCATCCACGGTCAGCACCGGTGTCAAGACCGACATCAAAGCCAGCACCACCACTGTGGTCAGCGGGGATACCGCAGCCCTGATCAACGAGAAGACCGGCAATGTGTGGACCGGCTTGTCGGAAAACCTTGATTCCGTGACCCCCACCACTTCCGATCCGAAAATAAAGCTGGGCGAGGGCGGGCGCATCGCAGTAACCCACGATGGCAAAGTCTACGGATACCGTCCATCCGACGGTATGGTGCTGCGTCTTGACAATCCCAGCAGCGCCAACGTCAAAACCCTCGAATCGCTGACCGACGGCAAGCAGCAGACCGTTGAAAGCTTTACCGTCATCGGGAGCACGCCGGTAATCGCAACCGGCAAAACCGTCATATTCAAGGGCGGCCGCGTCGATGTCGACACGACCGGCACCCTCACCCTTCAGGAGCCTCCCACCGATGACGTACAGTCCGATTGGGTGGCCGCGGCATCACCGAGAGGCCTTGCGCTTATCCCGTTGAAGTCCAACGCCAAGGCGAATTTCATAGCCAACGGGGGCAAGGCGAATCCGGCACGACCGGTATCGTCCAAGGGCTGCGTGTACTCGGCTTGGAGCCAGAAGGCCAGCAACTACATTCGCGCCTGCTCCCCCACGGATACCAGCGTCAAGCCGCAAACCCTCGAATCCGTCAACACTACTTCCGAATTGGTGTTCCGCACCAACCATCGCCTTGTGGTGCTCAACGACACGGTTAACGGCAATGTGTGGAACCCTGAGGATTCCACCAAAGTCATCAAAATACAGTGGAACAAAATACAGACCGAGCAGACCGAGAAAGAACAGCAGAACAACGACTCGGCCAACAACCACCACGACTTCTCCAAGACCTGTTCCGCACAATCCGGCCAAATCAAAGCCGAGGATGATGAAATCGGCGCACGAGCCGGTTCGGAACAGATTCTCGACGTGCTGCGCAATGACGAGCAGACCGATTGTTCCGTACTGAAAATCACCAAGGTTGGCGCACCAAACAACAAAGACGTCACCATTTCGCCGATTTACGACGGCCGGTATCTGCAACTCGATGCCTCCGCCGCATCCGCAGGCACCGTTACCTTTACTTACGATATTTCCGATGGTCGCGGCCAGACCTCTTCCGCCACGGTGACCGTAACCCTGAATGATGGAGGCAACCACGCTCCCGTACAGTTCGACACTCCTCCCGAGATCGATGTGAGCAGGGAGCCAGTTATACCGCCAATGCGCTGAGCAGCTTCAACGATCCGGATGGAGACCCGCTCACTCTGGTCTCCGCTGTGGCCCAGAACACCGACCAGGTGCAGGTGTCCACCCGAGCCGACGGCAGCTTACGTTCAACACCGGTGCGCTGGCGTCGGGACGCGTGGGCGTCGAGGTCACCGTCTCCGACGGCACGGCGACCGGCACCGGCATGGTGTATTTCTCGGTCAAGCCCGCGAACACCTTGGCCGCGGTCATCGACCCGGTAGCGAAAACCACCGTTCCCAACACGGATACCGTCGTCAAGCTGTCCTCTTACGTGCATGGCACTTCCTTGCAGCCGGCACAGCTGACTCAGGTGGATACGCCCAACGGCGCTTCGACGACCACCAATGCGGCGGATATGTCGTTGACGTTCAAGGCCACCAATCCCGGCACCTATTACGTGCCCTACACCATTACTCAAGGTTCGATTCCGGCCACCGGATTGGCTCGAGTCGAGGTGCAGCCTGCCACCGGCGAGGCCGCCAAACCGGTTGCCGCCAACGATGTCGCCCTGCTTGGCGCGGATAATACCGCCATTGTGGAGCCGCTCACCAATGACGTCGATCCGATGGGCGGTGTGCTGTCCGTCACCACGGTGAGCGCACCGGCCGACTCCGGCATCAAGGTTGGTCTCGTCAGCCATAAGCGCGTGTATATCACCGCGCGTCAGGTGCCCACGAAGCCCGTCGCCCTTACCTACACCGTGGCCAACGCCTCCGGAACCGCCAAGGGCACCATCGTGTTGCAGCCACCGGCTCTGGCCACCTCGAATTCAGTGCCCAAGGCCAGCAATATCAATGCCCAGGTGCGTACCGACGGCATCGTGTCCGTGGATGTGCTTGACCATGTGGCCTACTCGGATGGCACCACGGTCAAACTCAAGAACAACCTGCAATACGACAAGGAGACGTTCAAGGGTCTGGCCTTCGTCTCTGGAGACACGGTCCGCTACCAAGCATCCAGCGAGACCGGCAACTTCCCCATCACCTATACGGTTGAAGACAATCTGGGTAATGTGGCTTCCGCCAATATCACCATTACCGTGCATAAGAGCGACGCAGCGAGCAAGGCCGCGCCAACCCCGCATGACGCCGAAGCGCAGGTTGCCGCCGGGCAGAAGGTCCGCATCCCCATCACACTGACCGGCATAGACACGGATGGCGACGACGATCAGCTGTTGGGTCTGGGCAACAAGGCACCCACGCTGGGCCGCATATCCGAAGTCGGTTCCGACTACTTGGTCTATGAAGCGTATCCGGATTCGTCCGGCACCGACACCTTCTCCTATGCCGTGGAGGATTGGACCGGTCAGCGCGCACAGGCGCAGATCCGCGTGGGCGTATTCCAAGGATCGTCCGACTCCGGCGTATACGCCAGGGACGACGAAATCACGTTGAGGCCCAATACGGCCGCAACCGTGCCGGTCGCGCAGAACGACATCTCCGGCGACAACACCAATCTGACCGTCGACAAGCATGTCGAGGTCCAAGGTCTCGACGGGGTGAGCGTGAAAGACAATATGATCTCCTTCACCACGCCCGGCAGCGCCACCACCGCCTATATCGCCTACACGGTCAAAGACAAGGCCGGCTTGTCCGATACGGCCACCCTCACGGTAAACGTGGATCCGAATGCCGCCATCGAGCCGCCTACCGCCTACGACTATCGTGTGCCGTCCGCCGCCACCATCGATAAGAAGTCCGTGGATGTGGATGTTTCCCAGTGGATCGCCAATCCTTCCGGCACAGCCAATGAGCTCAAGGTCGGCGTGCATCCCTCCGCCAGCGCTCACGCTCACGTCAAGGGCGGCGAGCATTCGACCACCATCACCGTCGACCTGACGTCACAGGCGCGAGCCGTGCCTTACACGGTGACCAATACGAAATACAACATCACCTCCACCGCGTTCATCCAGGTACCGGCCTATGGTGTCTTTCCGCCCACGTTGCGTCCCAAGGCACCGGAATTGAAGGTCAACTCGCGCGAGACCATTGAAATCAACATCAATGACTATGTTCGCGTCGGCGCCGGCAAGGAACCGTATATCGAAAGCGCTGATTCCGTCAGCGCCACCAAGGCTTCCAACTCCGATTTCTACGTGAACGACAAGACCCTGAAGTTCACTGCGGCAAAAGACTACGCAGGCCCCGCCTCCATTACCTTTACCGCTGTGGACGGCAAGCAGGGATCGGATAAGACCAAGATCATCAATTCCGCAGTGATCACTCTCCAGATCACGGTGATAGGCCGCGATGTGCCGCCGCCCACGTTCTCGTCCTCCACTATTGATGTCGAGGCGGGCGCGGACCCCAAGACCGTTGATCTGACGGCGCTCACCCATGCACCGTCCGGCGTGTATGACGACGAAAAGCAATACACGTATTCCGGTGGAAGCTCATCATCCAGGCAAATCACCGCAAACCTGTCCCGTTCCGGTAGCTTGCAGGTTTCCGCCACCAAGGATGCCGCTCCTGGCACCACCGCGTCCATTCCCGTGCAAATCGCATACGGCGCGGGCACCGTGAATGCCGGTGTGACCGTGCGCGTAGTGTCTTCGACCCGTCCGCTGGCACGCGTCGGCGACAAGACGTTGAAGATCAAGGCCGGTGCCAACGATGCCGTGAACGTGCTTACCGGCGCGTACAATCCGTTCCCCGATTCCTCGCTGACCGTCATCAGCTGCAAGGCGGATGACGCCGCCAAACTCACCATCGCCGGATGCGATGCCTCCGGAAACGTCACCATCGCCGTCGCATCCGATGTGGGTGCTTCCACGAACACCGTGCTCGTCACCGTGCAAGACGGCACCAAGTCCAAGGATCGTGAAGTCACCGCATCGATTACCGTGTCCGTGATCGACAAGCCCGAGCCGCCACTGCTCTCCCCCGTAGCCGGGGAACCGCAGGACAGCGCGGTCAGCCTCACATGGACGCCCGGTGCCGCCAATGGCAGCCCGATCACCAACTACAAGGTCAGTTGGACCGGTACCGCCACCGGAGAGAAGGATTGCGGTGCCGTCACCTCATGCCAGGTCACTGGTCTGAAGAACGGCAAAACCTATTCCTTCACCGTCGCCGCGCGAAATGACGTCGGCTGGTCCAAGCCGTCCACCGCCGTCGAAGCCACACCGGACAAGGTGCCGTCCGCTCCCACCGATGTTACGGTCACAGGTGGCAATAAAACCGCCAAGGTGACGTGGAAAGCGCCGAGCGGTGATTTCAGCGCCGTCGACAACTATTCAGTGACCGTCACCGGTGCAGGTGCTCCGCAGACCAAGGAAACCGGCAATACGGCCACCGAGCTGTCGTTTACGTTCAACAACAACGACATTTCCGATGGCACCGCCATTACGGCGACCGTCAAAGCCCATAACAAAATCAATTGGAGTGCCGAGTCCGCCGCATCGCCGTCAGAGAAGATCTGGGGAGACCCGGATGCGCCGAACATTGCGTTGTCGAACGACGACACCACGGTAACGGCGAAAGTCACTCTCGGCAATAACCGCAATGCCGGCTGCCGGCGAATTTCCTTGGGAGGAGACGTCAAGGACACCATCGATTGCAGTGACAGTGGCGCTACGTTCGATATCAATGAGAACGATTTGAACACCCGGGAAATCACCGTAACGGCCACCGTGGTGCCGCAGCGCGATGCTTCCTCCGGCACGGGCAAGAGCAGCTTTGTCCCGCAGTACAAGGTCCAGCCGCCCACTGACGTCTACACCACCGGATCCGGCAGTACATGCACCGTGCATTGGACCAAGCAGGGACATGCGCAGTCCTACAGCGTGACTGCCGATGGCATCGATTCCGGTACAGCTACTAACCGGAACTCACTCGACTTCCGAATGAGTCCTTGGGCCAAATGCAACACCGCATCGGTGCAACAGGTGTTCAACGGCGCTACCAGCGACGCCGTCACCGGAGGCCCGCACAATGGCGCTCCTTACACCTATGAGAAGAAGGCTGTAATCAACAAACCGCAGGAGCTGCGCTGGTCAGACAACGCTCACGTCATTAACGTCACCGGCGGTTCGGTTGATGTCTATGGCAAGTCGGCCACTGTACAAATCATCATCAATGGCCAACCGTTCACGTGGAACTCCGGCCAGCCATTGGATGTCACCGACTTGGCCGTGGCCGCCGATGGCAACTACGCGTGGAGCGTCAAAGTCACCGGCGGGCCGGGATACTCCGGTCTCGACAACACTGCGGACGGAGGCAGCGTCGCGGGCACACGTCCCTCTGACTCCTCGGAGGGGACCAAGTCGCTCAAATCCGGTACCGATGTCACCACTTTGGCCAAGAACCCCTGGATTCTTGGTTTCGGCAATACCCCAATATCGTCAACCACCATTCACAAGCAGTAGGAGAACATCCATGAGCGAGAACATCGACGACGCGACGCAGTTGTCTGACACGACCCGTCTGTCCGACAGCACGCAGCTATCCGACGCCACGCACCTGGCATCCGCACCACACACCGGCACGACCCCAAGCACCGAGTCGGCGCCGCAGTCCGTTGCGCTGCCTAACCTGCCGCAGCGGCCGTCACAAGCGCCGTCAGAAAAGCCGTCTCCTACCACTGACGCCGCCTCCATCCCTGCGGGCGATGACAGCACCGTGCTCAAGCCGCGCAAGGGATCGACGCCAGCCATCCCGCAGCAGGTCACCGCGCAATCACAGCCACAATCCCAGCCGCAGCGTCAGTCGAGCAAAGCCGCGCAAGCAGCCGCATCGGCACTGCCCGCCAGCATCAATTCCGGACTACTGCCCCAGCCCACGGCTCAGGTCCGGGATTTCCAGCAGTCCTTCAATGCGCTGGTCGAGAATGTCTCCAAGGTGGTTATCGGCAAGACCATCCCTATCAAGCAATGCGTCACCGCACTGATGGTCGGTGGCCATATTCTGCTTGAAGACAACCCCGGCACCGGTAAGACCCAGTTGGCCCGAGGCTTGGCCAATTCCATTTCCACCGGTTTCAAGCGTATTCAGTTCACGCCCGATCTGCTGCCTTCGGATGTGGTGGGTGTGACTTTCTACGATCAGAAGCGCGGAGAATTCGAGTTCCGCGAAGGCCCGATTTTCGCCTCCATCGTGCTGGCCGATGAGATCAACCGTGCATCGCCGAAGACGCAGTCCGCGCTTCTGGAGGTTATGGAAGAGCAGAAAGTCACCGTTGACGGCGTCACCCATGATGTGCCGCAGCCGTTTATCGTGATCGCGACCCAGAACCCCATCGAGCAGCTCGGTACCTATAAGCTGCCTGAGGCGCAGATGGACCGATTCCTTATCAAGACGTCAATCGGCTACCCGGGCCATGATGTGTCCGTCGATATCCTCAAGCAGGTCGATATCACCGACCGTGCGCAGACCATTTCCCCGGTGCTGAGCGGTGACGATGTCATGCGGCTGCGTCAGGTGGCCACCGAAATCTATGTGGATGATGCGATTCGTGAATACATCGTCAGGCTCGTCGAGGCGACCCGCCACAACGAGAAGATCACGGTCGGCTCCTCCATGCGTGGCGCTTTGGCACTGACCCGATGCGCCCGTATCTGGGCCGCGGCCGATGGCCGTGCTACGTGGTGCCGGATGACGTCAAGGACCTTGCAGTGGCCGTGCTCGCACACCGTATCACGCTGACTCCGGAAGCCACCTTCGATGGCGCGACTCAGGAAAGCCTGATCGCACAGGTGCTCGAAGACGTTCCCTCCCCCACCATCGGTTCCTGATAGGGCCTGGAAAGGTATCCGACCATGGCATCTACATCCGCCACATCACGCCGTCGCCGGCGCGCTGAACGCATGTTCAAGCGCGCGGTAAGACGCATCAGACGGTTCTTCGCATCCTACGTCTCGCCCTTGGGCTGGGCGGTAACGGGCGCAGGCATCGCATGCCTTATTGCGTTCCCGTTTCTGGGCTGGTATGAGCTGCTCGTATTCGGCATCGTGCGATGGTGATGATGCTCGCGGCAATCGCGCTTTCCCTCGGCAACACACGCTTCCACGCGTCCATCGCCGTATCCAATCATCGCGTGACCGTGGGAGACACCGTATCCGTTATCGTCGGCATCGACAACACCGGCAGAACGCCGACGACCACAGCACGCGGATATCTGCCAATCGGCGATGCGCATGAACGATTCAACATCCCCATGCTGGCTCCCGGGCAATCCAAGCAAACCGATGTGGAGTTCCGTACCGTATCGCGCGCAATACTGCCCATCGGCCCATTGCGCATCCGCAAGGGAGACCCGTTCGGTCTGGTGCGTCACGAAAAGGAGCTGGCCGACCGCATCACCGTATTCATCCACCCTCGTACCGTGCGTCTCGATACCCTGAATGCCGGCGTGCCCCGCGATCTGGAAGGCCAACCATCCGGCCAGATCGTGGATGATGATCTCGACTTCTACGGATTGCGCGAATACGAGCCGGGCGACGACGTGCGTAACGTCCACTGGCTGAGCTCCGCGAAAACCGGCACGTTGATGATTCGCCAATATGAGGCCACGCGCCGCACCGACACCTCGGTGACCATCAGCGTGAACCCGGACGAATACGTCAACGGCGAGGAATTCGAGATGGCGGTGTCCATCCACTCTTCCATCGGCGTCAAATGCCTGCTGCAGGATCGTCCATTGTTCTGCCACGCGGGCAACGCGCACGGCCAGCCGCGCAACGCCATGGAGTTCCTCGACAACGCCAGTGCCATAGAGCCTGATCGTGAGGATAATCCGAATCTCGCCGAGGGCACGCTGAAGCACAGTCCTGATGCTTCGTTCTATTTTTTCACTGTTGGATCGCTGAAAGACATCGAGCAGATCAAGCGCATGACCTTGGCCTTGCCCCGATCGGCCAGCTGCGTGGTATTGCAGGCCAGCGCCGGCGCCAATCGCGGCATCAGAAGATTCGCCAACTTCACATTGGCCACCATCGGCGAACTCGATGATCTCCCACTGATCATGGGGGTGCTCGCATGACCTTCGACCAGTCCAGTATCACCAATACCAATACCGCTGCGTACGCCGGATCGAGCGGCACATACACCGGCACTTCCTCCGGCACGTACACCGGGACCTCCACCACCACCGGCTCCTGGGCCGACTCCACACATTCGGTTATCTGGATGACCAGAGGCAATGTGCTTCGCGGCATGGGCCTCAGTCGCCAGCCGTGGGGCAAACGAATCGCCAGCCTCGTACTCATAGCGGCGATGATGTTGCTGGCGCAAGCCAATCTCATCGACGTGTACGGCGGCGTGGCCACTTGGGCGATTGCCGCTGTACCGGCCACCTTGCTGGGCGCGATCATCGCTCTGGCGGGCATGTTGCCGGCGTTGCGACTGTGGTGGCAAATCGTGTTTCTGGCGTTTGCCCAATTCATCATCGGCCCGGTGGTAACGCTGAGTTCCACTACGTCCCATTACGTGATTCCCACCTTGAAGACCTTGAGTTCAGGTTGGGAAATGACGTTTGGCTCGTTCAAGTACATTATTTCCGTCGATCCGCCTCTGGGCACGCAAGACGGCGTGCTGATGGCGGTATGGACCATCGGCCTGTGGCTTACGTTCCTCACCGGCGTGTTTGCCATTAATGCCAACGCATGGTTGTCTCTGGTGGGAGTGCTGCCCCTTGCGGCGGCCGTGGCCGTATGTGCCCTGCTGGGCACAGACAGCGGCTGGCAACGCGCCATTTGCGGCATTGCCTTTGCCTTGCTGCTGATTATCTGGCTGTCTTGGCGTCTTGAACTGCTGGAAGTGGGGGCGCTGGATATCCGCGCTGATCATCGTCGTGCTCGCTGCCGGCCTTGCTTTCGGGGGCACGTTGCTGGTGCCGCAGGACCGTTTCGTGCTGCGCGACCGCTACGATCCGCCGTTAAGCCCCTACGATTACACCAGCCCGCTCAGCGGCATGCGATCCTATATCAAGGACCACAAAAAAGACGTGTTGTTGACCGTCCATAATCTGCCGGCCGGAACACCGGTCAAACTTGCGGTGATGGATCGATTCGACGGCACAGTATGGAACCTGTCCGATTCTTCCGAAGCCACGGACTCCTCGAATTATCATCGCGTGGGCACCACGATCAAGGCGGATGAGCAGGGTAAATCCTTCACTGCGACCTTCACCGTCGATCAGGGACTGACCGACACCTGGCTGCCGCTGGCGGGAGCGGCCACTGGCGTGAGCTTCGCCAACGATGCCGACAACGGCAATGACACGTTTTACTACAACACGGATACCGATTCCGCCATTATTCCCGCCGGCACGCGTAAAGGCCTCACCTATACCGAATCCGGCATTATCGCCCGTAAGCCCACCGATAAGCAGATCAGCAGTGCGGCTGCGGCCCGCATCACCCAACCAGAAGCCCAGGATGTTCCCGATTCGGCCAGCAAACTGGCCACGTCCATTGCCGGCGGGCAGTCCTCGGGCGGTGCCGCAGCCACGGCGTTGGCCGACACATTGAAAGACTCCGGATGGTTCTCTCATGGACTTGAAGGCGACTATCCCTCCGATGCCGGCCATGGCAACTACCGCATCAACAAGCTGCTGGCAGGCACGGCCATGGTGGGCGACTCCGAGCAATATGCCTCCGCCATGGCACTGATGCTCGTGATCTGGGACTGCCTCCCGTGTGGTCCTGGGCTTCCTGCCGAAAAACGAGGATGGCGAAATCACCGATGCCCGCACGGAGAAGACCTCGGGCAATGGCACCAAAATCGAATTCACCGGCAACGATGTCACCGCTTGGGTGGAAATCAAATTGCAGGGCCTGGGATGGGTGGCGTTCTATCCGACGCCCAAGGAGACCAAGATGCCTGATGAAAACCAGAACCTGACGCCGCCGAATCCGCAGACGCTGGTCCGGCAACCACCAGTGCCGTTGACCGATCCGCTGCGCGATCAGACGCAAGCCAAGGGCCAAAGCTCATTGGCCAGCGCCGACGCCGATGATTCGCCGACCAACCTGTTCTGGGCGCGGTTCTGGCGAGTGACCCGCAAGGTGGCCCTGTACGGCAGCCCATTGTGGACCCTACTCATCGCCTGCGGTCTGATTCTGATGTTCAAGGCCATACTGCTGGCACGAGCGCGGCGGCATGGCAGTCCGAAAGCCCGTGTGGCAGCAGGTTGGAATGCCATACGCATGCTTGCCGAGCAAAGCGGCATCACAGCCAAGGGCACTCGTCGAGATCAGGCCGGTGCCATCGCCCGTCAACTCGGCACAGATGACCAGGCTTTGATCCAGCTTGGCCGGGAAGCCGACTACGCCACGTTCTCGGGGCAAGACATTGAATCGGGCCAAGCCACCACATATTGGACAGGAGTCGACCAATTACGCAAGGCAATGCTCGCTTCTTTGCCGCGTTTCAGGAGGATACGTACACGACTTTCCCTGAAAAGCGTGGCTATACTGTCAAATGGGCGCGCAGCAAAGCCGCACACGACGCATGTCAAGCGCGCGCGTAAGAAGGGGAAGGCGTCATGACCACAGGCTCCATCCGTATCGCGATGACCAGTGACGTGGGTCTTAGGCGCAAAAACAACCAAGACACCGGATTCGCGCAACAAGGCGTGTTCATGGTCTGTGACGGCATGGGCGGCGGCATGGGCGGCGAGCAGGCAAGCCAGTTGGCTGCCCAGCATTTCGCACAATTGGCCGCCATGCCGTCACGCACCCGTCAGGATATCGACGACACCTTGGCCCGGGCCCAGCACGACATTCTTGATCTGGGAGACCGCCTTGGCGGCGTGGCCGGCACGACCTGCTCCGGTTTGGTACTGCCCCAAGATCATGCGGATTCCACCAGCGCCCGCAGCGCTGCTTTGTTCAGTGACGCCGATGATCAGGACTTCTCGGACCAGACCTATGTGGTCAATGTCGGCGATTCCCGCACCTACCATCTCAGTCCGTTGGCGCATGCCGATGTTCCCGCCACGGATATCATTCCCGTGTGGGACGCCGCTTCGCTGATCCGCATCACGCGAGACCATTCGCAACGTCAGGAAGCCATCGATTCCGGGCAGATGTTGCCGGAAGAGGCGGAGGCGACCATTCCACGCAACATCATCACACAATGTCTGGGTGATCCGGATGGCATCATGCCCGACGTATATGTCGCCGATCTGACCGGCCGCTTCATCATCTGTTCGGATGGATTGCATGGCGAGGTGCCGGACGAACAGATCGCGGCCATCGCCGCGGCGCATTCCAGTCCGCAGGAGGCCGTGGACGCCTTGGTGGCGGCCGCTCTTGATGCGGGCGGAACCGACAATATCACTGTGATTGTGGCCGATATGCCATTGACCGAACCCGAACATCATGCGTTCAGCGCATTCAGGCTGGACGAAGGTGAGGATATCGGCGCCATTGAAGACGCAACACTACAAACGCTACGGACCATACGTTCGGCATAACCGAGCGAACATAAGGAGGTAATCCCATGGTTGATTATGATGCTGCGGTCGCTGCCGTTCAGGATCCGAACGCGGATCCGATTCTGTTGGCAAAAATCGCCTACGAGAATCCGGAATTCGGTGCCAATGTCGCCGTGAATCCGCGCTGTTATCCCGGCTTGAAGCGTTGGATCGCCGAGTTCGGTGACGATCGCGCCCGCGAGACCCTGGCGCAATACGGGTTCACTGCCGAGGCATTCGGCGGGCCGGTTCAGGATCAGGAAGCCCCGGCACAGGCGGCCCAGCAGCCCGCCGCCGAACAGGCTCAGCAGCCCGCGGCTCAGGCGGCATTCGAGGAGCCTGTGGCCACCAATCCTTACGGTTTCACCGCCGAACAGGCCCTGACCACCACCGACCAGATGCAAATCGCCCAGATTGCCCAGTACGCGCCTGAACTACGCGCCTGCATTGCACGTAATCCCAACACCTATCCGGCACTGATCGAATGGCTGGGCCAGCTCGGCGACCCGGCAATCAACGCCGCTCTGGCTTCCCGTCAGTGAAAGGACGGCATCATCATGGCCAAACTTCCCTACCCTCCAGCACCTGAACTGGGTTGGTATTCTGACGATCCGGTGGAAGGCACCCCGGATTCCGCAGTTGGCACAGCCGAACCGCAGAACGACTACGGGCAGCCCAGTACCGCGGAAGCGGCAACCAATACCGCTTTTACCGCAGAGCCTGCCGCCACGGCCGCCGCCGCTGAGCCCGCTGCCACCGCTCCGGCAGACACCACACCGCACGCCGCCGAAAACGACATCGAGGATTGGGACAGCACCGTGCTCTCCTCCTCGTTCACGTCCAAGGCACCGAAGAAGACGTACCTGCTGCATAACGATGTCACCGGCCAGACCATCGTGATCGATAAGAGCACGTTGCTGGGCCGCAAGCCTTCCATGGATGTGCCGCAGGGTGCCAAGGCGGTGCGTATCGTAGACCCGACCCGCACCACATCCCGCAACCATGCCGCCATCAGCATCGACACCGATGGCGCGCTGTGGATCGAGGACTACGGCTCGTTGAACGGCACCTACATCATCACCAATGGCCAAGAGGCACAAGTCACCAAGGGCACACCGCTCAAGCTCAGCGCGCCTGCCACGGTGCGTATCGGAGACCAGTTCTTCCAGTTCTCCGAACAGCAGGCCTGAGTAATCAAGCAACGAGCGGCTGCCTGCTCTTGTTCAACAGGAAAATCACAATGGCAAATATACGGATGGCCCGGAACTGATATAGTTCCGGGCCACCTTATTGCGATTAACGCAAGATCTGAGTCCTAGAAAAGGGCATCCTTTCTAGGACCCTCTCACTTACTCCTCGATGTCAGGCTGACGCCTGATCGGAGTAGAAATCATCCGGGTTGAAGTCGTCGCCGAGCTTCAGATCGCCGAACTCGAGGTTCGAGAAGTTCAGGTCAGACAGGTCGGCGTCGGAGAAGCTCGCGTCGCTGAGATCGCCATCGCCACCCAGACCGAAGTTCGGGTAGATGGTGTCGCGGATGGCCTTGTCGGGCTCGACACGGCGTTGCGGTAGCGGGCGAGGCCCGTACGGCCGGGATGAGCTTACCGATGATGACGTTCTCCTTGAGGCCCTTGAGGTCGTCGACCTTCTCGGAGAGGGCGGCTTCGGTGAGCACGCGGGTGGTCTCCTGGAAGGATGCGGCGGACAGCCAGGAGTCGGTGGCCAGCGACGCCTTGGTGATACCCATAAGCGCCGGACGACCGACGGCCGGACGGCCACCGTTCTTGACGATGCTGCGGTTGATCTCGCGGAAGCGGGCGTTGTCCACCAGCTCACCCGGCAGCAGGTCGGTGTCGCCGGAATCGATGATGGTCACGCGACGGGTCATCTGGTGCACGATGACCTCGATGTGCTTGTCGTGGATATCCACACCCTGGGAGCGGTACACGGTGTGCACTTCCTCCACGATGTTGACCTGGCGCGCGCTTGCCGAGGATGGTGAGGATCTTCTTGGGGTCCACAGAACCTTCGACCAGCTGGGTGCCGACCTTGATGTGGTCGCCGTCGGCAACCTTGAGCGGCACGCGCTTGGAGACCTGGTAGGTGATCGGCTTGATCACGCCGTCTTCCTTCGGTGCGCCGGAATCGCGTCCGGGGTCAGGATGATCTGGCGACCGCGATCGTTCTCCACGATCTTGATGCTGCCGGCGAACTCGGTGATCGGGGCCTCACCCTTCGGGGTGCGGGCCTCGAAAAGCTCGGTGACACGGGGAAGACCCTGGGTGATATCGGAGGCCGCGGCCACACCACCGGAGTGGAAGGAACGCAGCGTCAGCTGGGTACCAGGCTCACCGATGGACTGAGCGGCGACGATACCGACGGTCTCGCCGACATCGACCAGCTTGTTGGTGGCCAGGGACCAGCCGTAGCACTTGGCGCACACGCCGCGCTTGGACTCGCAGGTCAGAACGGAACGGCACTTGACTTCCTCGACGCCGTGGGCCACGAGGTCGTTGAGCACGTCCATGGACAGGGCGTCGTCGCGCTTGTACAGCACGGTCTGTCCGTCGGCCGGGTCGATGACGTCGGCGGCGAGCAGACGGGAGTATGGGCCACCGTCGGCGGCCTTGACGAGCACCAGGTTGCCGTCGTTGTCGCGCTCGGCGACGCGGATGGGCAGACCGGCCTTGGTGCCGCAGTCCTCTTCGCGCACGATGACGTCCTGGGAGACGTCGACCAGACGACGGGTCAGGTAACCGGATTCTGCGGTACGCAGTGCGGTATCGGCCAGACCCTTACGTGCACCGTGCTGGGAGATGAAGTACTCCAGCACGGACAGGCCGTCGCGGTAGTTGGACTTCACAGGACGAGGAATGATCTCACCCTTCGGGTTAGCCACGAGGCCTCGCATACCTGCGATCTGGTTGATCTGCATCATGTTGCCTCGTGCACCAGACTGCACGATGATGGCCAGGTTGGAGGTCGGGTCGAACTTCTCCTCGACTTCCTTGGACACCTCGGCGGTGCACTCGGTCCACAGTCGATGAGTTCCTGACGACGAGCTTCCTCGGTCAACAGACCCATCTCGTAGTTGGCGTTGACCTTGTCGGCCTTGGCCTCGTACTCGGCGATCTTCTCGTCGCGCTCAGGCGGCTCGTTCACGTCGGAGAACGCGAAGGACACGCCGGACCACGGTGCGCGGGTGAAGCCGAGATCCTTCAGGGCATCCAGCGTGGCGGCCACCTGCTGGGTGGAGTAACGCATGGCGATGTCATCGACGATCTTGGACAGACGGCCCTTGGCCACCTGCTCGTTGACGAACGGGTAGTCGGTCGGCAGGGTCTCGTTGAACAGGATGCGGCCGTAGGAGGTGGCGAACAGCACGGTGCCGTCGTGGAAGCGTTCTTCCTTGACGACCTCGTCCTCACCTTCGCGCGGGTCGAGCACCTTGACTTCGCCGGGCTCCCAGTTCTTCGGCAGCACGAAGCTCTCGGGCAGGCGGATGAGCACCTTGGCCTGCATGTCGATCTCGTGGCGGTCGAGGGCCATTTCGGCCTCTTCCAGCGAGGAGAACACGCGGCCCTGGCCCTTGACGCCTTCCAGCACAGTGGACAGGTAGTACAGACCGAGGATCATATCCTGGCTCGGCATGGTCACGGTGTGGCCGTCGGCCGGCTTCAGGATGTTGTCGGAAGCCATCATCAGCGAGCGGGCCTCGGCCTGGGCTTCGGCGGAGAGCGGCAGGTGGACTGCCATCTGGTCACCATCGAAGTCGGCGTTGAAGGCGGCGCAGGCCAGCGGCGGCAGGTGGATGGCCTTGCCTTCCACCAGGATCGGCTCGAATGCCTGAATACCCAGACGGTGCAGCGTAGGTGCACGGTTGAGCAGCACGGGGTGCTCGGAGATGACCTCCTCGAGCACGCCCCATACTTCGGCGTCGCCGCGGTCCACAAGACGCTTGGCGGACTTCATGTTCTGCGCATAGTTCAGGTCCACGAGGCGCTTGATGACGAACGGCTTGAACAGCTCGAGGGCCATCGGCTTCGGCAGACCGCACTGGTGCATGCGCAGGGACGGGCCGACCACGATCACGGAACGGCCGGAGTAGTCGACTCGCTTACCGAGCAGGTTCTGACGGAAACGACCCTGCTTACCCTTGAGCATGTCGGACAGGGACTTCAGCGGACGGTTGGAGCACCGGTGACCGGGCGACCACGACGGCCGTTGTCGAACAGGGAGTCGACGGCTTCCTGGAGCATGCGCTTCTCGTTGTTGAGCATGATTTCAGGGGCGCCGAGCTCGATCAGTCGCTTCAGACGGTTGTTACGGTTGATCACACGGCGGTACAGGTCGTTGAGGTCGGAGGTGGCGAAGCGGCCACCGTCGAGCTGGACCATCGGGCGCAGGTCCGGCGGGATGACCGGGATCACGTCGAGCACCATGGCCTCCGGCTTGTTGCCGGTGGTCAGGAAGGCGTTGACGACCTTGAGGCGCTTCAGGGCCTTGGTCTTACGCTGTTCGGAAGCGTCCTTGATCTCCTCGCGCAGTTCCTTGGAGATGGTCTCCAGGTCGAGGGACTGCAGGCGCTTCTTGATGGCTTCGGCGCCCATGCAGCCGTCGAAGTAATCGCCGTAGCGGTCCTGCATCTCGCGCCACAGGTCCACGTCGTCGACCATGTCGCCGGGCTTGAGCTTCTTGAACTTGTCGAAGACAGCGTCCACACGGGCGATCTGGTCGTTGTAGCGGGTGCGGATGGCGGCCATATCGCGCTCGGCACCGTTACGCAGCTTGGTGCGGGCCGGACCCTTGGCCTCGCCGGCCTCCTCAAGGGCGGCGAGATCCTCTTCGACCTTCTTAGCGCGGGCTTCGATGTCGGAGTCACGGCGCTGCTCAAGGCGTTTGATCTCGGAATCGAACTCGTCCTGCAGGCCGGGCAGATCGTTGTGACGCTCGTCTTCGTTCACCTCGGTGACCATGTAGGAGGCGAAGTAAATCACGCGCTCCAGGTCCTTCGGGGTGACGTTCAGCAGGTAGCCGAGGCGGGAAGGCACACCCTTGAAGAACCAGATGTGCGTCACCGGGGCGGCGAGCTCGATGTGGCCCATGCGCTCACGGCGCACGCGGCTGCGGGTCACTTCGACGCCGCATCGCTCGCAGACGATGCCCTTGAAGCGCACGCGCTTGTACTTGCCGCAGGCGCACTCCCAGTCACGGGTCGGGCCGAAGATCTGTTCGCCGAACAGACCGTCCTTCTCAGGCTTCAGCGTACGGTAGTTGATGGTTTCAGGCTTCTTGACCTCACCGTGGCTCCAACCACGGATGTCATCGGCGGTGGCAAGGCCGATGCGAATCTTGTCAAATGCGTTGACGTCCAGCACTTGTTAATCCGTTTCTGTTCTTGAGACCTTCCCAAGCTCCCCTTGTCAGGGGAGCTGTCAGCCAAGGTTGACTGAGGGTAGTGCAAACCGGAAAGGTCTCTGTACGTTATTTATTTCACGTTGGCGGAGCTACACGCGGCGTATTGACCGCATGCAGCCCGAGGGATCACTGGTATTCGGGCTCTTCGGCCTTCTGGTCTTCCTTGGCGGCCGCGTCGGGGCGGGCGCCGATGTTGAAGCCGAGGTCGTCAGCGGAGCTGGCCGGATCGTCATCCTCATCCTTCATGTCGATGGCCACGCCTTCGGCGTTGAGCACTTCGACGTTCAGGGACAGGGACTGCATTTCCTTCAGGAGCACCTTGAACGACTCGGGGATGCCTGCCGGCGGCAGGTTATCGCCCTTGACGATGGCACCGTAGACGCGCACGCGGCCGTCGACGTCATCGGACTTGGTGGTCATCATCTCGTGCAGCGTGTAGGCGGCGCCGTAGGCCTCAAGGGCCCACACCTCCATCTCGCCGAAGCGCTGGCCACCGAACTGGGCCTTACCACCGAGCGGCTGCTGGGTGATCATGGAGTACGGACCGGTGGAACGAGCATGAATCTTGTCGTCGACCAGGTGGTGCAGCTTCAGCATGTACATGTAGCCAACGGAAATCGGCTTGGTGTACGGCTCACCGGTACGGCCATCGAACAGGGTGGCCTTGCCGTCGGGGCCGACCAGACGGTCGCCGTCGCGGTTCGGCAGCGTGGTGGACAGCAGGCCCTTCAGGACCTCAGGCTTGACACCGTCGAACACCGGGGTGGCGACCGGGGTGTTCGGCTCGGCCTTCTCGGCACCGGACGGAATCAGCTTCTTCCACTCGGCTTCCAGATTCGGATCCAAAGAGATGTCCCAGCCGGAGTGAGCAATCCAGCCGAGGTGCAGTTCGAGCACCTGGCCAAGGTTCATTCGGGAAGGCACACCCAGCGGGTTCAACATGATGTCGACCGGAGTACCGTCAGCCAGGAACGGCATGTCCTCTTCCGGCAGGATGCGGGAGATGCAACCCTTGTTGCCGTGGCGGCCGGAGAGCTTGTCGCCCACCGTGATCTTACGGTGCTGGGCGATGTAGACGCGGATCATCTGGTTGACGCCGTTGGGCAGCTCGTCGCCGTCCTCCTCGGCATCCTCACGGGTGATCTCCTTGACACCGATGACGGTACCGGTCTCGCCGTGAGGCACGCGCAGGGAGGTGTCACGCACCTCGCGGGACTTCTCGCCGAAGATGGCGCGCAGCAGGCGCTCCTCCGGGGTCAGCTCGGTCTCGCCCTTCGGGGTGACCTTACCGACCAGGATGTCGCCGGCCTCGACCTCGGCGCCGATGCGGATGATGCCGCGCTCGTCGAGGTTGGCCACGGCGTCCTCGCCGACGTTCGGCAGGTCGCGGGTGATCTCTTCGGCGCCCAGCTTGGTTTCGCGGGCGTCAATCTCGTACTCCTCGATGTGGATGGAGGAGAGGGTGTCGTCCTGCACGAGGCGCTGGGAGATGATCACAGCATCCTCGTAGTTGTAGCCGTTCCAAGGCATGAAGCGATGAGCAGGTTCTTGCCCAGGGCCAGGTCGCCGTTCTGGATGGCGGGGCCGTCAGCCATAACCGAGCCGGCTTCCACACGCTCGCCGTCGTGGACGATCGGGCGCTGGTTGTAGCAGGTGGTCTGGTTGGAACGTTGGAACTTGGCCAGCTTGTAGGAACTGGTGGTGCCGTCGTCGTTCATCACGCGGATCAGGTCGGCGGACACGTAGGTGACCACACCGTCCTTCTCGGACTTGATGACGTCGCCGGAGTCGTTGGCGGCGCGCCATTCGGAGCCGGTGCCCACCAACGGGCGCTCGGATTCGATCAGCGGCACGGCCTGACGCTGCATGTTGGTACCCATCAGTGCACGGTGGCCCTCATCATGCTCCAGGAACGGGATCAGGGAGGCGCCGAGGGAGACCATCTGGCGCGGGGAGACGTCCATGTAGTCCACGGAGCTCACCGGCACATCGACCGCCTCTTCTTCGCCGACTCGGGCAAGGGCGGACTTCTGCACGAAGTTGCCGTTCTCGTCGAGCTCCTGGTTGGCCTGGGCGATGACGTGGTCAAGATCGCGGTCAGCGGTCATGTACTCGACCTCGTCGGTCACGTGGCCGTTGACGACCTTGCGGTACGGGGTCTCGATGAAGCCGAACGGGTTGACGCGGCCGAAGGTTGCCAGGGAGCCGATCAGACCGATGTTCGGGCCTTCAGGAGACTCGATCGGGCACATACGGCCGAAGTGGGACGGGTGCACGTCGCGCACCTCCATGGAGGCGCGGTCGCGGGACAGACCGCCGGGGCCCAGTGCGGAAAGACGACGCTTGTTCGTCACACCGGACAGCGGGTTGTTCTGATCCATGAACTGGGAGAGCTGGGAAGTGCCGAAGAACTCCTTGATGGTGGCGTTCACCGGGCGGATGTTGATCAGGGACTGCGGGGTGATGGCCTCGGCGTCCTGAGTGGTCATACGCTCGCGCACCACGCGCTCCATACGGCTCAGACCGGTACGCAGCTGGTTCTGAATCAGCTCGCCGACCTGGCGGATACGACGGTTGCCGAAGTGATCGATATCGTCGACGTCCACGCGCAGGTCAACATCTTCGCCGTTGCGCTTGCCCGGGAAGGTCGCCGCACCGTCGTGCAGGGCCACCAGGTACTTGATTGTGGCGATGATATCTTCCTGGTGGAGGGAACGATCGTTGAAATCGGCCTCGACACCCAGCTTGCGGTTGATCTTGTAGCGGCCAACACGGGCCAGATCGTAGCGCTTGGTGTTGAAGTAGAAGGAGTCCAGCAGGTTCTTGCCGGCCTCGGGGGTCGGGGTGTCGGCCGGACGAATCTTGCGGTAGAGGTCAACGAGGGCCTCGTCCTGGGTCTCGAGGGTTTCCTTCTCCAGTGCGTCGAGCACCAGCGGGTAGTCCTTGAATGCCTGGCGATCTCGGACTTGGTCATGCCGATGGCCATAAGGAACACGATGGCGGACTGCTTGCGCTTGCGGTCCACGCGCACCTGCGGCTGGTCCTTCTTGTCGATCTCGAACTCGAGCCATGCACCACGCTCGGGATGATCTTCGCGCCGAAGACTTCCTTATCGGAGGTGCGATCCTGCTGGCGGTCGAAGTAGACGCCCGGGGAACGCACAAGCTGGGAGACGATGACTCGCTCGGTGCCGCCGATGATGAAGGTACCGTGCGGGGTCTGCAGCGGGAAGTCGCCCATGAACACGGTCTGGGACTTGATCTCGCCGGTGTCGCCGTTCTCGAATTCGGCGTTCACGTACAGCGGAGCGGAGTAGGTGTAATCCTTCTCCTTGCACTCCTGCACGGTGTGGCGCGGCTCCTCGAAGTACGGGTCCGAGAAGGTCAGGGACATGGTCTGTGCAAAGTTCTCGATCGGGGAGATCTCGTTGAAGACCTCGTCGAGACCGGAGGTGTGGGCCACGGTGTTGGTGCCGTTAGCCTCATCCTCTTCGACGCGCTTCTTCCAGCGGTCGGAGCCGATCAGCCAATCGAAGCTGTCGGTCTGCACGCCCAGCAGGTAGGGCACATCGATGGTTCCTTGATGGAACCGAAGTTCACGCGATCCGACGCCTTGTGCAGGTCAATGTCATGCTGGTCGGCGCGTGCGATGATGGTGGTGGTGTTCGTCGTAGACTCAGTAGCCAATGGACGTTCCTTATCGCTCGCTAATATGTGGTAATTCCCCTGGGAGCGCCGGCATGGCCACCATATGCCTATGCGGACGCTTCATTGTCGACGGCATGCCCGCAATATGACACACCTCATGCAAAGTCAAAAGAATACTGATATGCGAGGACATCTTTAGCTCCCGCTGACGAGGAAGCTGTCGAGCGGAGCGAGACTGAGGGAGAGACCCAGCGTCCAAACGCCAACCGCAGATCCTACCCCACCGTAAACGTCACCGGATCGCTCTTCACCTTCGGATGATCCTTCAAACTCAACTGCGCCACGTACGTTCCGCATTGACCTTGGCCCAATCCGACTCATCCGTGCATTCGGTGAGCGTGGCGTTCGCATTGGTATTCCACGTGACCTTCTGAACGTCCTTATCGCCCTTAGCCATCAGCAGCAGACGTGAATCCGCCGGGCACACATCGGACTTGTAAATCGTTTCCTGACCGGAAGTAATGGTGAGCACACGGCCGGAATCGGACCCGTCCACCAAACAGTTGCCTGACCCCTCGTGCACGATGGTCGCGGTGAAATCAAGCGATCCTCCTACCGACACGGATTGGGAGGCCGCGGAAAGCTGCAATGTCACATCACTGGCCGAGCAATCCTTGACGTTGCTGACTTTCTTCGGCGCCGGCGTGGCGTCGCGGGAAATCGCATACACCTCGTCATGGTGAATCATCGTGTTCACGGCACCGATACCCCGGCCGAGGCTGTACACGCAGAATACGATCAGCGCGATTATCAGCAGCAACACCGTACCGGCCACGATACGCCGGCGACGATAGATGGCCTGCTGCTTTTTGCTGATCCTGCGCTTGCGCGGCTTGCCGGAACGGTTGTTTTGGGAGGGCCCGCCGGATGGCCCATTGGCCCCGGTGCCGGCTCCGCGTGCCGTTCTCGCGCTGATGTGTTCCTCTGCACTGCCATAACTCTTCCAGTCTACGGTCACCACACCCATACACGCTTGGGGAGCCCACCATTTTTCACAATGTCAGCTGGGTAGTCGCAGGCCGCCGTCCAGAATCTCTATCAGCCGTCATCGTCAAGGCTGGCGATGCAGGCGGCAAGCTGAATCTGGTCCTTCCAAAGCTTGTCGGCATCTTCCCTGGGCAACGTGCTCCAGCGGGAAGCTCGCGCAGCGCGGCGAGGACCAGACCGCGCACCTGTCGATCCGTGCCTTGGAATCGTTGGCGCGGGCGGGTGCGGCGCTCCCCCAGTCCGGGGCGCCGGCCTTGAGAAATGCACAGTCGTCCGCAATCGGGCAGGTGTCGCACAGCGGCGACTTGGCCGTGCAGATCACCGCGCCCAGTTCCATTACCGACTGGTTCCACGTGACCGATGGGCGTTCGCCACGATGCAGTCGGGAGCGTTTGTCGCCCCGGATAGTGCTGTTCGCGGCATGTTCGGCGCTACCGGCATTATCGGCGACGTCAGCATCGCATCCGAAAATCTCGTCTTTGGGCAGCATGCGGTTCGCCAGCGCACGTTCGGCCGGACTGGCCGCTCCCCCGCGCGATTCGATGCCAAGGAACACACGGCTCAGCACGCGGCGGATGTTGGTATCGATCACGGCAATTCGTTCGCCGAACGCAAAGCTCATCACCGCGGAGGCGGTGTAATCGCCGATGCCGGGCAACGCAGTGAGTTCGTCATACGTGCGCGGCAGTTTGTCGGCGTACTGCTCGGCCACCACGCAGGCACATTCCTGCAAGCGCAATGCACGGCGTGGGTATCCAAGCCGACCCCATGCGGTAATCACCTCGGCCTTGGGGGCCTCCGCGAGCGCGCGGGCGTCGGGCCAGCGTTCCATCCAGTCGGTCCAGTACGGCACTACACGGCTCATCTGCGTCTGCTGGCTCATGACTTCGGATACCAGCACGCCCCACGGCGTGGCCCGGCCGAAGCGCCATGGCAAATCGCGCGCATTGGTCTCCCACCATGCACCGAGCCGTAAAGAAATTGCTGTGTCGTTCATCGTTCTTATTCTTAGCAGCTATGACGAACGAGGCAAAACACAACCCCCAGAGCACACCAAATCCAGCCAATCCTGAAACCAAAGTCGAGAAAATGTTCGAATACGGCTATCGCAAGTCGAATTACGGGCCGGACGAGCTGGTGACCGATGCGCACGGCAACCCGATTTCCGTAGTGGATGCGATGCTTTCGGCGGAGAAGGCCGCAGCCACCGAAACCGTGACGCCACACCTGTGCTATTACTCACCGCGCATTCCCGGCAACACCGGTTCGGCCATCCGTCTGTGCGCGGTCACCGGCACGATTCTGCATTTGGTGGAGCCGCTGGGCTTCAACCTGCGCGACACCAAGCTGCGCCGCGCGGGCCTCGACTACCATGACATGGCCCATGTGGTGCTGCACCCGAACTTCGACAATCTGGTCGAGTCGATGCCGAACTCGCGCATCATCGCGTTCACCGCACACGCCACCAAGCTGTACACCGAGGTGGAATACAAGCCGACCGACATCCTACTGTTCGGCCCCGAGCCCGGCGACATCCCCGACCCGATGGACATCATGGAGGCCCGCACGTGCTGAACAGGTGCGCCTGCCCATGCGCCCGTCTCTGCGTTCCTTGAACCTCACCAACTGCGCATCCATCGCCATCTACGAAGCCTGGCGCCAGCTGGGATTCAAGGGCGGAGCGTGAACGAGGAAACGTCAAGCCTCGCGAAAGTGAAACCCTAATTGCAGGGCGGTCACTGAGGAGCATTAGCTTAGACTTGTATCAGTGAGGCCGGTGACATGCGAATGCGCATGTCACGGCCTCACTGATTAAACGCTACGCCCGGAATCCGTATACGTCACTTGCGCGGCGAGATTGTTGGTGGGTGTCTGATCCAGCTGAAGTTGCGCAGCGTGGGGTGCCGTTTTCACATCGTATTCGACGGTGAACGTCGCACCGGGAGACAACAGACATGCGATATTCGCATAATACGTGGTACTGCCGGCTTTGATCTTCATAAAGTCACTCTGCAGCGCGGGAATCTGGTCCTTGGAGTCACTGGTGACGGTGATGTTGGATACGCTGCCGCCCACCGGCTGGGTAATGGCGATCGAATGCCCCACGACGCCCGGCTTGCTCAGATTTTCCATCGCGGCCCGAATCGCTGTCTTCTCGTCGTTCGAAGCTCCGGACTGGGCTACAAGGCCATTCATCATGCCAACGGGAATGTTCCGGTAATATAGGCGGGAAGTTTCGTGGATTGATCAGCCGTCATGGTGTTGGTCGTGGTGTAGGTAACGTGATATGTGGAAGAGCCGTCTTTGTTATCGGCAGTCTTGCTCACCGTGGCAGACTTCTTCATGTACCAGTCAGTTTTGGTCCAGCCCATTTCGTTGACGTATACGCCGGTGACCGGATTCTGCGCATCGGTGCCCGGCTCGCCAACCACGCCTGCTTTCTTCAGGACTTTCTGATCGGACTTATCGAAGGACCACATGTATACGTGTCGGTTCTCAGTGAGCTTTGGCATAGTGGCAACAAGCGATAGCGCCTTATGCGCGTTCAGCCCGGAAAGCATGCCATTGATGATCCGCTGAGCGCTTTCCTCAAAGAATGCGTCCTGAGCATTCTGATCAGTGATATCGATGTACACCTGATTCGACAGATACTGAGCAGTGTTCTGTGCAGTAAGCGTCACTTTTCCCGAACTCAACGTGATAGGCCCGGTCACACCGAGCAAAGACTGTAGCGCGACTGTATCGAACGACAGTACGCCGTCGATATTGTTCGAGCCAAACGACTGCCTCGCCCACACTTCTTTGGCATACTGAGCCGCGGCCGGGAAGTTCGGCGTCGCGGAGGCCAAGCGAATGTCACCACCATAGGAAACCCCAAGCCGTGAGATGGCATAGAGCTTGTCCACTTCATCCGTGCTGGTCACCGGAGCCGTCAGGTCGAACTTGGAGTCGGAATAGAACTGTCCCATGGAAATAGTGCCGTTATTGACTGTCAGCGTACCGACGGATCCCACCACGCCGCCAGCAGCCTGCGTTTCCGCATTGGTTTGCGAGAGAATCAGATAATTGCGGGTACCCTCATGACCGAACAATGCCGCCAAACTGTCAAGTGTGCTGGCAACACCATTGATCTGGGATGCAGCGCTATCCAATGTGGCTTTGCCGCTGGTCAATGCGTCACGAACCTGGGCGATATGCGGTTCAGGAGCTTCATTCAGCGCAGTGACCTGACGCTGTAGAGTATCGTTGCTTTTGCTGATTTTCGACGATACTTCAGTCAACGTTTTGACATTCAGATTGCCATCCGCATTGGCAAGACCCGCTTTCTGCATGGTATTTGCCGCATCGGTAAGGCTTGGCAAAACGTCGGAAGCAAGAGTGTCCAACGCATCAGTGGCGATACGGGTGGCCGCAAAATCGTTACCTATCACCGGCAACATCGAAGCACTACGCCACACCCATCCATCAGCCTGTCCCCGGGCGACCGTCGTATGCTGCTGCAATTGAGGAGCTACCGCTTCGATCGCGGTCATACCTGCCATGCTCGAGTCTTGGCCGGAACCGGCCAAAGCAGCACCAATGCCAGAATCACGCACCACACCCACTGATTGAGTGACTTCGTCTTTAATCACCATAGCCGAATGCACCAGCGCCGCGGCATAAGCGCAGAATGCCGCCAATACCACCACCACCGCTATAACGATGTTCCGGCCGGTGTGCTTGGTCTGGGTCTCGTTCTCTTTACCAGCCTTATGACGCATTCTTACCCCCCGTTATACGATTCCTCATATCGCCAGCAGAGTCTACACCCAATAAAAAAGCGGTTGGGTTCATGCACGCAACATGAATCCAACCGCTCTGTGACCCGCAGGTTAACAATCACTGCGCGGAAGTGGAGCCACCGTCGCTAGTCCCGCCGGATTGGTCCGGATTAGTAGGTGTCGTTGGCTGATCAGGATCCGTGGGATTCGTAGGATTCGTCGGCTGATCCGGCTTGGTCGGAGTCGTGGGTGTAGTGGGAGTATCCGGAGTCGTGGGCGTCGTGGGAGTATCCGGAGTCGTAGGCGTAGTGCTGGTTCCCTGATCGACCTGCTCCCCATCGGTGGTTACCCCCCCGTTGCTGGTACCGCTATTGGAGGAATAACCATTGTTGCCGCCGGAGTTCTGAGAGCTGCTCGATTTACGCTGCTGCGCCGCAGTGTAGTCGTCCATGGACGATTTCACTGCCTTGGTAGCATCCTGCAAGTTTGTAAGCGATTTTTCGAGATCAGCTGCCTTCGGGTTGGACTGTTTGAGCAATGCATTCGCATCGTCAAGCGCCTTTTGCAGGGAGTCGCGCGTGCTTTCGTCTGAAACGGCACCATCACTGTCAGCCAACGTCTGCTGGGCATCAGAAACAGCAGATTGCAGCTTTTGCTTGGCGGTATCGATCTTCTTCTGTTCCTGGCTCTTCGTTACGGCTTTGGCGGCAGTTGTCACAGCTTTGGCACTGCTCTCGAGCTTAGCCGTCAATGCGCGATTGCTTTTGGCGGATTTGCTCAGGGAAGCCGTGGGCGCGATATAGTTGCAGCTTGCGGCTTTGCCAATCGAATTCGCCTCTGTCACTGCGCTTTTCAGTGTGCTTACCGTAGCAGCATCAGCCACCTGACCGTCGGTAATGGCCTGCACGCTTTTGCTGTTTTCCAGCGCTTTCGAGAGTTTCTCCGACGCCTTGGTGTAATTATCGCTGGAGGAGAGACACTGCGACATCGCGGTGGAGTGCGCATCATCTTTCTTCAGCGAATTCCAATACACCAATCCGCCGATGACAAGACCGATAATAATGACCACAGTAGCCACGATGGTCACAATAAGCCACGGGTTTATCTTGCGTTCCGGGATGACTGGTTGTGCACCATGTCGGCCGCGAAGTCATCAGCGCCTGCATTGTCAGAAGCCGACTCAGTAGTGGATTCGTCGGTTTGATCAGGCCAGAAAACACCGGTAATTCACCGAACGGAGTGGTTGTATCACTGCCATCCTGCGGCGGCAGGGTCGAAGTTTCCTCGTCGCCATCCAGACGGGGGAATTCGATTGGCTTGATATCCCAGAACGTGTCGACGATATCGCCCGCCTGCGTTAAAGATGACGTGGGCGTGTCACGCTTTTCGTCGCTCATTACTGAACGTCTCCTTCTTCCATTCCCATGCAAATGACTTCCTCACAAGCTGCAACAGCTGCTCCGGTACACATTCTTATGGAGGCAGTCGTCACTCACCGCTCGTGGGAGTGATCCCACCTGTAACATTCACATTGAAATTAGGCACATCCGGCATAACCACGGTGAGAGGTGGTGCAGGTTTAGGCGGCGTAGGCGGAGAGAGAGGAGCCGGTGATGGCTGGGCTGTTACGGGTTGCTCCGACATAACCGATACTGGCGACGGCTGCGATACGGCCTGTGCCACGGACCGCGTCACGGGCTGGGCCTGCGCCGGTGCCATTTGCGCTGGAACCGTCTTTACCGGTGCCACATGTACCGGCTTCATCACTTCGGTCTCCGCAGCATTGGACTGGTAAGGCGCAAACACCGGCAACGAAATCTCCACAGGTTCCGCAGAAGCGGGTTCCGCAGCAACCGGCTGTGTTTCCTTCGCATGCTCGATCATGGTTCGAGCCGGCGCACCATTCACTCGGTAATGCTTGCGCATGCTGTTGAGTATGATCCATATTGCCTTATTGGTCTGATTCGCGGCTTTACGGAATACAGGGAAATCTTTGGTGAAGGGGTCCTCCACATCGCGAGGGGCCGGAATCATGGGGCGAATGAACGAGGACGCTTCGATGACCGAATTCAATCGCTCCTGCACAGTCAAGCCCTTGACCAAGTCATGCTGTGCGCAATACAGACACATGTTGCAAAATCAGTGACGAGGAACGTGCGCCGAACGACCGCAGGAGCCATATCTACGATATTATTGCGCTGCTCTTCTTCGAAACAGAGAATCAAATCAGCGTTTTCCGCCAACTCTCGCGTGAGCTGACGGGACCGGAATTCACCCGAATCAATGCCCACGCTGTCCATCAGACGGCCACTCGAAGGATCGATGGGATGACCGACCAAAGCATGCGTGCCAGCACTCGAAACAGTAATGGAGGTACCAGAGAGGTATCGCCGCATCAACAACTCGCCCATGGGCGACCGGCAGACGTTGCCCGTGCAGACAAACATGATATGCATGGACCGTGTTCCTTCCTTGATGACCCTCGAACCGCCGTGCAGTGTTGATTACTGCTGTTGCTGCAAAGCCGACTGGTTGACCTTATCAACCGCTGCCTGCAATTGCTGCGAAGCACTCTGATATATAGCTGCGCTCATAATCTGGTCCGACAGCAACAGCTGCTGTGTCATGTTCAAAGCGTCGGAATATTGCTTACGCGTTTGCAAATCGGCACTAGATACCGCCGAACTAGTGGAAACGCTCTGCAGCTGCTCCAGCTGATCGCCGAGCGCCTGTTTCGCATTCAGAGCATCCTTGCGCGCCTTGGATGAAGCAACCGCATCATTCGCATCAAGAATTGCCTCGTTCTTCGAACCAAGTGCACGAGTCTGCTCGGTGATGGCTGCATCGGCCGCTAGATTCTGATCGGCTTCAGCATCAGGACTGCAACTATTCTCCGCCTGCTTGACATCACCGACCTTATCAATCGCCGCCTTCAGATTATCGATGGTCTGTGGGTCTGCAACGGCATCGGCCGCAGTCTGAGTGGCCGAGGTGGTTGACTCCACGGTCTTCTTGAGTCGTGTGACGCTCTTTTGATTGATGGTTATGGCTTGCTGGCAGGCGTCGAAGGCCATCTGGCTGGAGTCACGACGTTGCAATACGGTGAACCCGCTACCGGCCGCAGCCAAGGCTATGACCAATACCACGGCAATGATAATGGCCGATTTTTTCGCGTTCCATACCTTCGCCACCGCAGAAGTGCGGGGAGCAAGCGAAGAAGGGTCAAGGGCAGGGATGGAACCTTGCTCGGGCACCGTGGAGGGGAAAAGATACACTCGGTCCCCCATGCCCGAATGCCGGCCGACGTTTCCGCCGTTGAGATCGTCAATCGGCCAATTGTATTTTCTGCTCGCCATGCGCGATGCCTCTCTCTTACCTCTCAGCACTTGTACAGCGCCCCTGTACGCGGCACCTTTCACTCTGTTCGTAACATACATGTTTTACCAAAACCGCTCAACCATTAGCTTACGATGCGCTCAATTGTTCACCAGAATCTCTCTTTTGCCCATATATCCGCGTACCAACAACCCATATGAACATCCACAGCGCATAGAAGGCATAGCCCTCGAACTGGATATACAGATATGCCAACAAGACCATCCAACACACCGTCATCTTGTTCCATGCCCCGTTACGGGTGATGTGCATGAACAACAACACTACGCCGGCCAAACACATTAGTATGCCAAATTCGGTAATCGCATCTACATAAGCGCTCATCGTGAAAATGTAATGGTCTCCGGGAGGATTGCCCAGCAAACGGATTTCCTCATTTGACTGTGGTTTGCCTCCCATGGCCGTAAGTGCCTGCACTGCGGCCCCATATCCACGAGCAATGGCATCTTTGAGGTTGCCTATACCGAATCCAAAAAGGAAATGCGCCCAGTCGGCTTTCCACGCTTCAGCTGGGGCCAGCGTACGGAACAGCCGTGCCAAGGCGGAGAAATCTCCGTTTACCGGACCGTTGGCGAGCAACGATTCGACGCGCGGATTACGCAGCATCACCACTGACCCGCCGATTCCGATTACGCCAAGACCGGCAATGGTGATGATGATATCGCGCAGACGATGAAAATTCTCGGCAACGATCAACCACAACAGCAGTGCGACAACCGTGTCAATAAGGATGCGCACGCCAACGCCCATAACCGCCGCACCGAAGGCATACGAGAGCGTAAGAATGGCGACTTGCCTACGCTTGGTGAACCAATACAGTGGCATAAGTACGCCGAATACATGCATGCCGACGTATGAAGGTTCGGCAAAGAGGAACTGCACATGGTTGGGCACGTAGTTACGTTTCAGGATGCGCCGTGCAATCCATGTAATTGCGGGGGCATGTCCGTGTACGGCAAGGAATTCCAGAACACCTATTCCGAAAGACACCCAATATGCGATGACGACAAGTCTGATCGCATAAGTCCAATCCAGTTGTTTCAACCGAAACGCAATGTCCAGAGAAATAAGGCACGATATGCCCGAAAGAAGCGCCACAAGTGTTTGGAACGCCGTGTGCACATGGAACCCGATGCTCGCCCATCCATATACGGAAACCACTATCAATGCTGCTGGATACAGCATTATGGCTCCATAACGGGAGAACACGCGGGGCACAAATCGCACGTTAAGCAGCACATGGAGGACAAATAACACAGGAGATATCGGACTCCAATACATCATAGAGAATCCGAATACCGTGCCACCTGCGGGCAGCAGAGCTAGCGCCAGGCAAAAAACTATGTCCGTAGGGTCAGAGACCAATCCGGCCCCAAATAATCTAAGATGATCAACTAACCTGATTATTCTTTGCATCATCATTATATCAATTTAAGTTCTATGACATTTATATCGTAATCAAATTCTCTTATAATTCCACGAGATAAAAAGTTAATAGACCACGACGTCGGAAGCCATCAAACAGCTATCCGATTATTATCACATCCGACGATGACGACACCGTTTTGCAGGACGCCTTTTAATGAAAATTACAGTGAAGACAATAATCAGTAGAATTATGACCGCCGGCACCACAATTACAGGCAACCAATGATTATGAGCATTGCCCTTGGTTTTCACCTTTACGGATTGATTAGTCTCATCTTTTGATGGATCTAATGGCAAATTGGTAGTTTGTATCCACTGCTCAGCAGAATCCGCTGCAAGCTCATGTCCCTTCACATTAGGATGTCGATTATCGGCTTGCCAAGTATCATCCCCTTCTATCCAATGTTCCCAGTCATCTGGAACATTTACCGAAGAAAAAGCCGTAATCGCAGTGACCAGCGCTTTTGCTCCAGAACCCCATTGATCAAGAATTTGAACATTATCGGGACTTCTCGGCATTATCTCCGGAACGAAGTTACTTGCGCATCCGGATTCTCTTTCACGATCTTTCCGAATAGGTCCCTCGCCGCAGAAATAATATCGGTTACCGATTTTCCTGAGTTAACATCATTGAAGACACCAACCACGAAAATACGCCTAATCTTATTTTTATCAACTTCGTTAACTACCCTGTCATATTGTTTGTCATAGCTAAAGTTAGTTAGGAACCCAGCTCCACCATGAGCATAATTAGCACATTGAGCATTATCTTTTCCGCAAAAAAGATTTGCCCAAGTATCTAATTTCTGAACGATGGAATAATCGCCATATTTATAACCGGACAGACCGGTTCCATCTGTAGTAGAATCACCAATGAATACATCTATGTTGCGCTCAGCAGCAACCGATTCAGCGTTTGCAACGGCAGAGTAACAAAAGAGTGAGGCCACCGATAACACTATCGAACATAATATAAAAAATATGTGTTTAAATTTATCTCTCATATCAGGCTTTCTTCCTCATAATCTTCTTCGGGAAGACGAAAACAAAGTAAGAAATAATTGATGCAACTGTTCCCCAAATGAAGAAATTAATCGAAACCATCAATAATGGATTTATGTCCGGCCAATATGTATAAGAGATAAAGGCCAATGGCTCATGGAACAGGTATACACCTAAGCTAACTTCAGCGAGAGTCCTGGTAAATTTGTTTGATTTATTGGGCATGAGGAAGAAGATAACCACAAGGCACAGCCAAACAGCTATCAACTGTACGAACGTTCCGCCCCTTCCCATGTACATGAAGCCAATGGCTATGAGCATTAGGACAAAACCAACCACCAGCAAAGGCTTCGTTATATATTTACGTATTGTCGCTTCATGATTAAACAGGATGAATCCGAGCATGAAGAACGAGAAATACAGGAAGAACGGGGAGAGAGTTGGACTCCGCATCAATGATGCTCCATGCCATGTGTATTTTGTATAGAAAATAAGCATCATTACGCTTATAGCAAATGCAAATATATCAGCCCACTTAAATTTTTTAAGACAAAAATTAATAAACCACGCAATCAAGGAATAAAAGAACAGTGTAGGAAGATACCAAAGTTGTCCGTTATCATATCCCAAGAAGATATTTTTCCATAAAATATAAAGAAAAGATTGCCCTTCATAACCAGGATATTCAATAAGTAAGCGAATAGGAATCATCCAAATTAACGCAACCAACCAATACGGAATCACCAGACGACTAAATCTTTTAATAAAGAAATCCTTGAATCGCTTTTTTCCACGAAGCGTAAAACCAACGCAAAATCCGCTAATCAGCATCCAGAGACCCAATACTAACATAGCAAGATTCCCGACATGTGCGAAAACAGGTGCCTCTTGCGTTGTCCTATAATCTGTCCAATTGTACCAATATATGGTTGTACTATGACCAAATATGACGGCAAGAATAGCTACGACCCTTAGATTGACGATATCTGATCGTAATTTCTTATCGCCCATTCTTCTCCAATCACCCTACTGCGGAAACCTGTGAATGAAAATACAGTTCACTAGTGACCTATTTTGGCTTAGTCTACCCCATTCATCAAACAGATGCCGCTTATCAGACATCGGAATGTGTATCCATCGCCAATAAGCCTATAACTATGAACGTCAGCATGGTATGGAATATCCACACGCTGCTAGCTGTTCTATTATTTACATGCAGCAACAAATTGTTGATACATGGACCGCATGCCATACAGTTGAGCACGTGCTAGACCAGCTTGAGACATTTTGTTGCATCGATCAGGATTGCGTTGCAAAGAGACGATAGCTCGCGAAAGAGATTCCACTATTTGACCATCGCGTTCAACGATAACTGCACACTCCGGAGATGTATATTCTTCGATTCCGCCGGAACGCGTAACTATAAGAGGTAACCCTGCGGCCATGGCCTCAACGGGAACGAGAGGAGCTGCATCTTCCCACATAGACGGAACGACTTGTATATCGGCGGATTTAAGATATCGATACAATTGATCGTTGGGGACATAGCCGATATATGCAACACGATTGCCAAGATGGGACACTCTCTCAACAACGGCATTTACATAGGGAGTCCTATTGGATGGACCGAAGTCAGCACTGCCTACAATCATCAATTTGACATGTTGATCGTCGATTTCTGATATGGCCTGCAATAGTTCCAACACACCTTTTTCACGCATAATGCGGCCACAAAAAATAACGATAAAATCATCATCAGTAAAGCCCAATGAACTTCTGATTCTTCTGCGCTCCGCAGCATCAACATGACGGCTAAAACGGCTCATATCTATTCCATTGTGGACGGTAATCACTTTTTGCTGTGAGGTGCAATTCATACACCATGCTTTGCCAACAAAATCACTAACTGCAAAGACGCGTGAGGCACTGCTGGAAAATGGTTTATCGAACGTTGGCGTGTAGTGTAGGTGATACCACATTTTACCGGGAAACGAATCATCAAATGCCGTTATACCGCTAGAAGGTCCGCCTTCAAACACTACACCGTCAAAAGATTCATGACGGATATTACGTAGGGCAACATCATAAAACGCAGATGGTGAAAGCCTTTGAGAGGGGAAGAATCTTCGAATGAATACATTTTTAACGCGATGTTTCAAACGTTCGAATACTGTTGTAGATGGTATTAAAACAAATTTCGTGTAATGCAATGACTTTGCAAGTCGTTTTGATTCATCATCGAATGTGGTGACTACTGTGAGATCAAGCTCTTTATATAACTCATTTTGATTGACAATCGATGTCATCAACGTCTCAATAGCGCCACCCTGCGTCGCCGGAACGGGAAGGAGCCCAGGCGCAATCAAACAAATCCGTTTTAACGGCATATTCATCTCCCATGCTGGATACTAGAGCGAGACGACTCAATTTTATCTCAATACACAAAACTCTACTCTTACCATGTATCTTTATGAGGGGAAGGCATTATGCAACCAATTCTTCTCTGGCACACAGCCGACTGAAAAATATGCAATCATGAACCTCGATATATAAAACCATTATCTCGCGCTCCATCACTTCAAAGCGAATCGACGTTTATCGTATTTTTTGAGCGTGTAATTTGGGTTTGCTCGTCATTGAAGAAACGAGCACGAGAGCCCGGCCCGTCGGCTTGGCCCGGCGGGGATGCTTGCCTATGGAAGACAGACTTGACATGGCCACCAGGCGAAGGCTCACGAACCGTTTCAAGGACGAATACGCGAAGGCCTCGAAGAAGGAGAAGAAGCTCATCCTCGACCGTCTGGTCGAGGTCGGCATGGGCAGGTCCACCGCCAGAAGGCTGTCAGGGGAATCGGCGCGGCCGGCCGGCAAGGGCCGCCTGGAACGCCGGCGCAAACCCGGTTCCAGTGTTTTGCTTCGATGTTTGTTGACAGGCAGTGTTTTTCCGCAGTGTGGGCTGATGGTTTTCCCGGGTAACGTCATCGTTTCCCGGTGATGTGAGAGGCCTCGATGCCGCCGCTTGTATATTCCCGAGTTGCAATTCGAATCGGATTCTGCCGGTTGCAGCCAACCGCGCTCGGGAAGGAAAGGATCATGGCGATACCGATGCCCATTCAGCAAGATACCAGGAGACTCGACCGGCAGGGGATGTCCCGCGTGCAGATAGCACGGTTGTGCATGTCGATCGGGGACGGTCACGAAGTACGCGGATATGCGCGATCTAAGCCCGGAATGGCCCTCGGACCGCGGGTTCGTCGGCACGTGCTGGCCGCCTTGCACTAGAACACATTCACGCTCACCAATCCCGATGGCAGCGATATCCTTGCCGAATACCCGAGATGTTACGACGATGCCTCGCACGCCATAAGACCCTTCGATGGGAACGCTCATGCTCGCCGCGCTTCTCCCGCGCGTGGAAGGAGAGGGCGATCCGCCCGGACATGTCCAACAGGCAGAAGTGCTGAAACGGAATGATCAATATGCTCGGCAAAACCATTATTCAATCGGGTGCACCGGATAGAATGTACCATATTATGCATGATGGAATAACTTTAGTCACAGCATTCTTCCCAATCGGTAGGGGGAATGGACAGGGAAAGCCCAACGGTCAGATGACAAATACTTCAAATACTTTCAGCATTGGGCGAGGATACACAATGATTTAGTCGTATACACGACCCCCGAAAACGCGGAACGCATTAGACAAATACGTCTCTCCTTCGGAAGAACAAATACACAAGTCTATATCGTTAACGATTTAGAAGATATCGACAAATCAATGTATACGTTGATGCATGACGTCGGAAAACACTATCCCAAATATAGCTTATTCCCAGATAAGCCAGAAGTAAGTAATCCAATTTACGATTTTGTCATGTATACGAAATTCTGGTGCCTAGCACAAGCCTCAACTGTCGCTGCAACCAATAAAATTGCTTGGATTGATTTTGGCTTTGACCATGGTGGCGAATACTATAAGGACAATCAGTGGTTCGACCGCACTTGGAACTATACTCGCCCAAATGGCAAAGTTGCGCTTTTCCAAATTCGCGAATTGCCATCCGATCCAATTTTTGATTGCATACGACGCACTGAAACATATATTCAAGGAAACTGCATCGAATTGGATACTGATTATGCACAACAATTCTATGTTGATGTACGAAACCAATATGAGCATCTTTTACGTTGCGGATTACTTGATGACGATCAAATTATACTTCTCATGTGTCATTATGAAAAGCCTGACATTTATTGTTGCTTACCAAGCCGCTGGTTCTCAATGTTGGACGAATATCGTGATGATAAAAAAACGGGGATGCACTCGGACTTACTCCCAGAATTCTTCATTATTAGTCGCCGTCGTAGATGGTATTGGACAAAACATTGTTTAAAATTTCTTAAACAAGAATTCAATCATCTGGTTCGTCGTTACCCTCTATAATCATAGACAGGAAACCAACTTTGGACAATAAACGTCAATTCATTTTAAATCTTTTTGCCAGCTTGATTTCTTTCGCTGCGAATCTAGGCATCGGATTTTTAATGACGCCATTTATCGTTCAACAAATTGGAGCTGAAGCCTACGGCTTCGTTGGCCTAGCTAATACAATGATTAACTACGCAACATTGTTCACTTTAGCTCTTAACTCCGTATCCGGGCGCTTTATCACAGTCGCGTACCACAAAGGAGACAAGTCGACTGCTGACAAATATTTCACATCGACATTATCATCGAATCTTGTCATTGTTGCAATACTGACCATGATAGCGGTTCCTTTAATCTGGAATTTGGAGCATGTTGTTAACATCTCCCCGCATTTAATTAATGATGTGAAAATCCTATTTTCTTTTATCTTCATTAATTTTTTACTATCCACTCTTTCCACAGTGTTTACTGTGGCAACATTCATAAAAAACAAGCTATATCTAAGTAGCATAGCGAATATTGTTGCAATACTAGCGAAGGTTCTTATACTTATCGCAATGTTTGGAACATTACCTCCAATGGTATGGTATGTCGGTCTTGGAACCTGTGCAATGACGCGATCATATTCATTGCCAATTGGATATATACAAAAAAGCTGGTGCCTGAACTTCGTTTCATCCGCCACGCTTTTCTGTGAGCGCCATTCGTGAAATGCTCGCGGCTGGCATATGGAACTGCGTAATCAAACTACAACAGATTCTTCAAGACGGATTAAGCCTTCTTGTTACAAATCTTCTCATTAGTCCGCATTTCATGGGGCTTCTTTCCATTGCACAATTAGTCCCCACTACAATGTCAGGACTTATGGGAACTATATCTGGACTATTTTCTCCCGAACAAACCAAATTTTTCGCTCGCGGCCAAAAAGAACTACTGCTACAAGAACTCAAATCAGGTATGCGAATCTGCGGTTTTTTCGTGAATATTATTTTTGTTGTCCTTCTCATTATTGGCGAAGATTTTATCCGCATTTGGCAACCGGGACAAGACACAAAAATGATTAATATTCTTATGCAATTAACGATGTTGGGATTCTTTCTCTCTGGAGTCGCCACCACGTTACAAAATGTTCCACTTCTTGTGAATAAACTAAGGCCTTATTCTTTAGGATGGTTAGCATGTGGCGCGGTTTCTTTCGCCCTTATAATCTTAGGAGTTCATCTATTCCCCTCATCCGGAATATACATGGTGGCCGCCGTACCACAGATAGTGGGATTCGTTGCCAACCTCACATTTGTTCCGCTCTATGCCTCCCGGTGTCTGAATCTCCCACTTTGGTCTTTTTACCCTATCTATCTGCAATACATTACTTCTACAATCGTTAGTATAGTAATTTGTTTTATTCTTCATTCTATGCTAATGCCAAAAATAACATCATGGATATCATTATTCATTGCATGCGCTATTTATACATTAACCACTATATTTATAAACATCATATTTCTTCTTAGCTCTAGAGAGCGCTCTCTTATCACCCGTAAGCTAATTACGAAGATAAAAAAGTAATTTCATCTCAATCGTGAAGCCCCCGGGTCCGTCAGACCAAAGTACGTTTTTTACTCAGCATCGAGAACGACCGACCCTGGATGAGCGTTTGCGGACACCTTATGTTATCAATGACCTATTGATAACATAACTAAGGCATCGGAATAATCAGCAAATGACGCTCAACGACTGGATGTTATCGAGGATGTTTTTTACACGCGATTCATGTATCCTTCTATTCGTATTTACTGATTCCTAGCTAGCCCATCCCGAACTCCGCTGACCAGCCTTGCGGCTCTACTCAGCTTTCCCATAACGCTATGGTAATTGCATATTAGTTACAATAGGCTGGAAAAGTACACTTAGGTGTGTCTAGCAGATCATAATCTTATTTCTTCAAACCAGAAAGAACAGCTTTGAATGAAGAGAATCGAAAAGGACAGAAACATAGAGCAATATACCTAATCGAATTTCTCCACCCATCAACATGAATCATCACATCAAAGGAAAATGGATGTAATTGTCTGAATATTTCTCGCAGACGTGTATGGACAATTTCATCATTCCAATCAAGATACTGACGTGCACGTGCAAGATCCCATGTAATCTGATTGAATGTCATTGCATATAAATCTCGATATCGAGCATTCTGATAATACTGTAACTTTTGAATCCAAGCTTCAATACGATCAAGATTGCGGACGGAATAATCCGTGTGCATGATACTACCAAGATTCTGCACGTAATGGTATAGCTGCTGTGGAACTAAAGCTACTTTATCGCAATTATCGATAACTTTATATATGGTGCTCTCATCTTCATGCAACCGACCTATAGGGAATCGAATCGTATCCCACAACTTACCAGAATACAGTTTGTTCCAAGCCGCTACATAATCAGTACTAGAGTTACCATGCATTCGCTTTAGACAATACTTACTATTAACGAATGCCACTTCATCAGCAATACGATGATTATCAACCGATATTCTTGATTTATTATCCTCTATACAGATGGAACAAATGGCCATATTTGCTTTCCCGGAAATAATGGCCGACAGCATTGAATCAACATACCTAGAATCAAGGTAATCATCGCTATCCACGAATGCGATATATTCGCCAGACATCATCTCTAGACCAGTATTGCGTGCAGCGGATAATCCACTATTAGCTTGATGTACTACTCTGATCCGTTTATCTTGTTCCGCCCATTTATCGCACAGCAGTGGGCAGCCATCGAGAGAACCATCATCAACCAGAATAATTTCCAGCTCTTTATATTCTTGCGTGATGATACTTTTGATACATCGATTCAGGTACCTCTCAACGTTATATACTGGCACTATTATGCTCACAAGAGGGCGATCACGCATCAACGCATCTCCCTTGCTATCGTAGATAAATTTCCCATAGCCATTTCCAATTCAAGGTGATAAGTATTTTCTGCAAACGTGTCATCCATGAATGATTCAATGCTTTCATCATGCAAGGCCGCAATTGCGAATCACCGGTCATCTCCATAACGTAATCGGCTTTCTGCGAAGCGCTAATTTCTTTGCCGCCTTTAATCATGGGAATCACCCAGCCGATGTCATTGGCTATATGGAAAGACACATTCTCGCATACCCCCTTATCATTCATGTAATCCGCAAAGAACTGTATTTTCTTATGATTCGCTTGGACCACGTTCAGCGACTTCTCTCGCTTGAACACACTTGCCATACCGCTCTCCAGATGCCGGTATTCATATAACGCTTTGCTCGAGGTAAACACATTAGGCTCGGCTTCAAGAGCAGCAAGCACGAACACAAGATCTTCTTCATAGCACATCGCCGCATCAAAACGAACATGCTCCACCAACCTGTGCGCGAATAATTTGCCCCAAGGTGGGTTAAGGTAGTCAGCGCGCAATAGATAAGACAATGTAGTGTAATAATCCGATTCATCGGCAATGGCTGCCATATCGTGGTCAATCACATTGGTGCGCGATACATTTCCATACTCATCGATATAGTGTTTGCCGAATATCACCAGATCATAATCGCCAACTAACACTTGTTTAACGCTGTAACGAACTGCATCTGTCTTCAGTAGGTCATCGCTATCCACAAACATCACATAATCGCCGGTGCAGTGATCCAAGCCCACATTGCGGGCACCGGAAGCTCCCTTGCCATTGTCCAGATGAATTACGGATACCCGCTCATCACGCTCAGCCCACTCGTCACATATCCGTGGGCATTGGTCGGGTGAAGCATCGTCAACCAGAATAATTTCCAAGTTAGAGTAGGTCTGGCCAACAATACTGCGAATGCATTCGTCTAAAAAACGTTCCGCTTTATAGACCGGGACGACGATACTTACCATAGGCTGATTCGGGGAATTCTCTGGCATCATGCTCTCCCCGCTCTGTTCAGATACAGGTCTTGCAACCGTGCGGCGACATCGCGAATATCGTAGCCCGCCGCACGCACATCATCGGCATGATTCCGACGTTCGCCTGTCTTTTCAAGGGCATCGCGCATCTCATGCGCCCACTGCTCAGCTGATTCTTTCAGCGACACATAGTGCAACAAATCGGTGACCTTGGCCTCTGGAGGCACAGCATCGGCAGAAGCAAAGCATGGGAGCCCCGCACATTGCGCCTCGACATACACAATGCCTAACCCCTCATATAGCGAAGGCAGTAGAAAAGCATCCATGGCCTGGTAGTAAGGCGACACGTCGCGCTGCGACCCCATGTATAACACAGAATCTTTGATACCTAGCTGCTCGATACGCTCATCCATGAGTGAACGCAACTCACCAATGCCAACCAACATCAGCAAAGAATCAGGCACCATGCGGTGATATTCGGCGAATACGTCCAGCAGGAATAACGGATTCTTCTGTGTACGGAATCGCCCGCAAAATCCAATCACAGAGGTGCTTGGTGCAATGTGTAGCTCAGCGCGCGTGGCACTACGCACCACTTCATCATAAGCGAAATGCACGGTGTTAATACCGTTACGAACCCACGTGAATGGCTTGCCCGGGAACATATATTCTGCGGCGGCCTTTGAACAAGCACAATACAAATTCGGATACCGGCTAATTTGGTGTCTAGTCTGCCATTCCCGAAGACACCATATCAATGTATGAGCCAAATCATCATGGTCATGGCTCGCAGCGGTACCCGCGTTATGAGAGTGCAGAATACGAAGCTGCACTCCGTTCTCCGCCGCATATTTAAGAGGAAGCGCGTATGGGAAATTCGCGTTTACGTGAATGCCTTGTATTTCAGGATGGTCTCGGAAAAACGACATCAATGCAGTACGGGACTTCATCATGGATTCGTGCTGCGATACCATGACACGGAACACACGACCGCCCAAGGCAAGGATCTCATCCTCGAAGGCCAGCTTGTCCGCATCATGATCGCATAGGAAATCGAACTGCACCTTGGATCGGTCGATATGCCGGTAGATATCCATCATCAGGCAATCGACACCGCCAAGATTCGGCCCCATGCCCCACTGCAGAATGCGAACAGGCTCATTCATGGGTTACTGCTCCCCTTTCAGCACCGTCAAGCTATGATATATCCGCGGGATATGAATCATCGCCCATATTTTGGCCTTGCGCAATACAGACACCTGCGGGCTGGATAAAACATACGACGCTCTATCGGCAAGACGGTGTCGGCAATACGCGATCGTTGCGCCATCCGCTTGCTTATTCAATACATCATAGAGCGTGTCATACCAGCCTGCATGCGGCCATAAGCCAACGCCACTTTATCTGTATATCCGCTTTTCTCTAGATAATTGCAGTACCGTTCGGAACTGATGCCCTTATCCAAGCTATGAGCATTCATTCCCGCAGTAGTTATAGATCCAGTACGGATGCAATAATGGTAGAAGCCACGAGGATTGAAATAGATTCCACGCATCTTTCGGTATATATGCGCCAGCAGATAGTAATCTTCGTTATCGAGGCCCTCAGGGAAGAGAACTACGGTTTTCCCTTCGTCGTCCTTGAACAAGGTGGCATCAAACAGTTTGTTCCATACGGCGCTGGCCATGCGATTGCTTCGATACAGGAAATTGTGTAGCGCTTGGTCACTTGTGAAAACCCGTTGTGGCAGGTCGCCATCAATGCACTGCTCACGCCCGTTCTCATAGTTTTTGATGGTACCGCACATCACCACATCCACAGCGGATTGCTCATCCATCCATCTATTCATCGTGGCCAGCATTTCGGAATCAATCCAGTCATCACTGTCCACAAATGCAATCCGGGCACCCATTGCAATACCAAGTCCCTCATTACGAGCCGATGATAATCCCCCGTTGGCTTTGTGAACAACACGGATACGATCATCTAAACGAGACCAGGCATCACACATCTCCGAAGACTTATCCGTAGAACCATCATCAATCAAGATGATTTCCAAGTTCTTATAAGTCTGCCCCACAATGCTCGTTACACAACGATCCAGCCAACGCTCAACGTTGTATACGGGCACGATAACGCTGATTACCAAGTGACCACCTGATACATTATGCATTTGCGTACACATAATCGCACCAAACCTCAAAACACATGAGCGAGTGGTACCCACAATTCCACTCACGATCTTCTCTCCAGAAACTCTCATCATCGGCCGACCCCTAATACGCAATCTAATCCGATGAAGTGACGTTGAGACTGCGTTTTGACTTCGCCGATGTCCACGCGCTCTCTTGCAAGTACTTTGCGACAGATTGAAATATCGTCAGACTTAAAATTACGTAAATCCAATCTTATATCAGAGGCGAATCCAATATCATCCAAACTATGCGAGGTCTTATCGCTGTAAATGATTGGAAGCACCTTACAGCCAGCAGCAAGTCCTAGAATCGACGCATGGAATCGTGTTCCCACGATAACTTCCGACTCCGCTATCGCACTCAGAATCCGAGATGTATCGTTATCATATGTCAAGCAGTCATGTTGAATCGACTCCTGCGCAAGGAGATGACTGATACGGGCAACCGCCACATCATCATGCTCAACGGTTGAGAATCCACACAGTTGAATATCATATCCCAAATTCGCATAGCAATTTGCAGCATTAACAATCCACGAATCATAATCCGCAGAACATGAAGATAAATCACGGAATTTCATCGTATTGCCGAGATCAACAACAGAGAACAGGACCTTTTTCTTACGTTCCACACGTGGAAATTCCGTTCCGAACAAAATATCCGGAGCGACCCTTATATGCTCATCACTCTTAAATAGTTGGAACGAGTATTGGTCACGGAAGCAGATATCGGTAACATATTTATTGAAAATGTCGCTATATGACTTCTTGTACCAGGAGTTACGATACGGTCCAAAATTCGTTCCAAGAACAAAAGTTTTATCAGCCGATGAATATAAACGTTTGCGTTGCAAAACGTCACGCAGAGAAAACACCGTAGTGAACAACGAATGTTTCCAGATCGGTTGTATATATAGAGAGCCACCGATGACCACAAGAATGCCGCAATTCCTCACTGACTGACATTTCAAGGCAGCAAGTTCATTCGTATATGAAATCGAAGACAGTAAAGACAGCCTGCCCCCCCCCAATGCACTCTTCTTGCGCGGAGGCCTTACGAGACTAATATTATGGTACCTTTCAAGGAGCCAATCATAGGAACCATCCACCACGCATGTGAAATGCACATCAGGGTAACGCCTGAGGAGAGTTTCCAAGAATAAATCGTCACCTAAATTGTGCGCAAGATAGCATTCAAGGAATACAGAATTCATAGTTGTGCTCTGCATGACATTCTCCCTACCTGTTTCTCTTGCCTACAACAAGCCGAAGCAAAGGCACACAACGCATACCGTGCATGCCAGTCAATACGAGAAATATCAATACGCCATAAACCCAATAATATGGAACCGCCATCGCAGTAATCATCATCTGCACGCCTAACAGCACAATGGAAATAACCAATATGCAATAGTTCACATCGATTGACACAAGGCGTCTTGAATTTATCATGCGCATTACATAAATCACCGCGTTGCATAATATGCTGGCTGCTCCTGCGCCATAGAGTCCCAGAACAGGAATCAACCCTGCTGTTGCGATGACGCATACCAGTGAGCCAACTATCGTGGTTGTCATGAGGTATTTCGTTTTCATCAGTGTGGTATAAACCGTTCCGTAGAACGTATTCATACAGCTGAAATAGAAGCCGAGCAAGACAACCGGAATCAACGTCCACGCGGAATAGAAACTCTTTTGCAGCATAAATGAAGCCAGCAACTGCGAAATCAGCATGATGAAAGATGCACCGACCGTCAAAACTGCTTGCAACGGAATCAATATCATCGAGAAGAATTTCCCGATGTCGCTCTTACGATATTCCTGGAATGTTGAGAGCTGCCATGCCTGCTGAAAAATGGAATATGCCAGATTCAACAGATTCGGAATCTTACTGGCTGCTGCATAAAGTCCTGATGCACCAATCCCCAGCATTCCAGTAATGAAGAAGCGATTGATACTTGTTCCAAGCCACCAGAAAAGCGTATTGGGAACCAATGGTAATGCATATACCAACATATTCTTAATCAACGGCACATTACCGGAAAGCGAACGAAGAGAATAATACTTATAGTGCTTACCGACAATGGTATAAATTGCAGTACCGACCAACGGACCGGCACTAACAGATATGAAATATCCCTGAATGCCGATTCCCTGTCGCACGATTAAAAGATATGCGCTGATACCTGTGATGAGTGTTGAGATCGATGCGCATATCGGTATGATTTTAATCTGGTTCAATCCGCGTGCTACATTACCCGCATAGGTCATCAATGCCGTAGACACATACATTAGCAGAAAGTACCCAGAGTAATTGCCCAGCCCGCCGAATACAGAGAGTTTCAGTACAGGAAGCAACAACGCGACAATGGCACAACTCAAGCCGATAACAATCAGGCATATGACACCACTGATTTCTGATCATTGCTGTCATCTATCACAAAACGCAACACCGCATCGGATATCGACATTGACGCAATAGGCAGGACCAAAGAAATCACCGTCAAAGACATGTCGGTGATGCCAAACTCTTTGGTCGACAAGTAGTACGTATACAGAGGGACAAGCAAGAAAGTAATAAGTTTAGTCGCGACTGTATTAATGCCGAACAAGCCTATATTCAATAACAGAGTTCTATACTTATTCATAATCGATCAATCTCTTTACGGTAATAATTACCCAAGTACAACGACCTTTAAGGCAGCCATTGCTTCACGTTTTTCGGATGCATTAAGCAATGACCAAGGCAATGCAGGCAATGCCGTAATAATTCCTCGACGCAATTTTTTCTTCAACTCGGTTATCGCATTATTCTTATCGGCACCACGCAGACCTCGCAGCATAAGGCTAAAAGCATATACTCGATTATATTTGGCGCATCCCAAAAGATTTGGATGATGCGCTGCGATATACTGTTCCTGCATACGCTGGCTGCGCATCCAATCAAGCTTGGAATCTATTCCAACTCCATGCACCGAGGATTGCTCGTTTATGCTGTAATGGTAGCCTTGAATATGAGATACCGTGATTCGAGAACATCTGGAACGCACTCGCATGAGCATATCGGCGTCTTCTCCGACTTTCAGCTCCTGAAATTGCAGATTCGAATATTTTTCCGTTTTTGTCAACGTGCGCCATAACTCAAATCCAAAACGTCCCAATACATGCATCTGCATAATCTCTTCAGCATCAGATACAAGGGCGCATGCGCTATTCGACTCAACCCGCTTCTTGGACACCGCCATATCAGCGTTAGATTCAACCAACAATTGATACATCTCATCCAAATAGTGCTGATCAATCCAATCGTCACTATCGACCCATGCCAACAAATCACCAGTGCACATGCCAAACCCGTATTCCGTGCTTTCGTCACTCCACCATTCTTCTGATGAACGACCTTGATGCGGGCATCTTTCACTGACCATGTATCACACATGGCCGGGCAGTCATCCGGCGAACCATCATCAACAAGAATGATTTCCAGATTACGGTAGGTTTGGCTTACGATACTGCCTACGCAACGATCCAGTGTTTGCTCAGCCTTGTAGACCGGCACGATCACGCTAATCAACGCATCCGGCGATTGCATTTCACCCGTCATCGCGACACCTTCGATCTTATCCGCTTCAACAGGTTAACCGCACGCATGATGATTCGCGTAGCTAAGACATTGCCGTTATGGATGAGCACGGTCATCAATCGATTTTTGGTACCGACCGCATTCACTGAGCGCGCACATTCGCGTACCACCGGATTGGCAATGATACCACGTACTATTGTTCCTCTCCTCTGCCGAATTTGCGGTCTACGATCGGCATATAGCAGAGAGAGCACAATCCACACATTCGTTATCAATCGATTATCGTGATCATTCAGATATGTCGGATTCCATTCCTGAATGATGGGCAACAGTGCGGCATGGACGCTCACGCGTCCTTCCAGCAGACGCGGATCAAATGTGTTCATGGTGCTGCCCGCACGCATCGAGTATCGATACAACGGCTCATCAATGGCAACCACCCGTTCCGCAGCCACATACAAGGGGAAGTTGAATGCGGAGTCCTCACCACCGGCAACGCCTTCGGGGAAGCGGATTCCAACCTGCTTCACAAACGAGGTCAGGAACAACTTATTCCACGGCGGGCATACATATTGGCCATGGCTCAGTTCCAAAAAATGACGTTTGAATTCTTTAGCAGTCTCCGCAACGAACGCCACGGAACTTTGCTGCGCGGAATCCAGCAGTGTTCCCTCATCGTTGTAGCGGTCATTCATATTGGCGTAGAAGACTATCTGCGCATCATAACGTTGCGCGGCTCGCACAGCGGTTTCAGCCAATTGAGGTTCAACGGCGTCATCGGAATCCACAAAACACAGATAATCACCGTGGGCAGCGTCCATACCGGCATTACGTGCAGCGGAGACCCCCTCATTGGCACGATGCAAGACGACAACTCGACTATCTCGGTCTGCCCATTCATCGCATTTCTTCGAGCTTCCATCAGGCGAGCCATCATCAACGAGAATAATCTCAAGATTCTTATACGTCTGATGCACGATGCTGCTCACACAACGATCAAGCCATCGTTCAACTTTATATACCGGAACCACAACACTGACCAATGGCAAGCCGGCATTACTGTTTTCGCTTGTTACAGCGCTCATGCGTGTACCGTCACAATCTCATCAGCGCTAAAGCGCTGAGACTTACAGGTCTTCACCTCATCACGGAAATGGCCGACCGCAATGTACATAACGAGGAATTCGCTGTCCGGGATGTGGAGCAATTCACGCGTCGCTTCATCACGTTTCATCGGCAACATGGTGTTAAGCGGACACGCGGCAATCTGCTGTTCCTCCAGTGCAAGCAACAGCGACATACCGAACAGTCCACCATCCGTATAGCATTCGTTGCGTTCATCCTGGTTCATCATCGTCTGATTGTCACCAGTGATAAGCACCAACGCAGGCGGCATCGGGTACCCACGGAATCCGCCCTGCAATGGCATGGCCTTTTTGATGAGCTCTGCATCAGTGATGATGTGCACTCGTGTGGGCTGACGATTGCAGACCGACGGCGTACGCATGGCGACACGCACCGCATTCATGATTTCTTCCACCGTCACCGGGGTTTCAGCGAATTCACGTACCGAATGGCGCTGTTCCATAAGTTGGGAGAACGAAAGCTCTGCGTTATCACGCTTGTCTGTACTCCGGATGATAAGGTCTCCGCCGCTTCGGTCGTTCGTGGATTCAATCTCGTTCCATATCCGTTGGCTGAACAGATCTTTGGCATAAGTCAAATCGAATTGCTTGGCCTCATGCCGCACACGATATTCGTGCAATGCGGATAGAGCGGTTCGATAGACCTCGTTATGTGCGATGTCCGGGTCTGTGGTACGCAGCGTCTCCATCAGCGGCGCCATCTGAGCCAACACCTTTTTGCCGAAACCATATCGGAAATCAGTGTGACTCAGCCCCTTTTCAATCTGATGGGTAAAGAATACGATCCTAGTTTCCAGATGACTTTTGCGCGTGGAGCCTCGTCTTGCGTAGTTGCGGCGGAACCGCTTCATCTGGTGAAGGGTTTCACGTCGTAATTTCATATCGGATTCGCATCCGCGTAACCATGCCAATGCCGATTCAGGCAGGAGACGTTTCATCAAAGCCTTCATGATGTGCTCCTTTTACTCGTTCACCTGCAACGCCGATTGCAGATAATCCAGCGAACGGTTGCGTTCCACATCCAATAGCGGATACACACACTCATAATCGATAACGTCATCGGTCCAAGCCTCGCCCTCGATAAGCTGCTGCCGCTCCAAACCACATGTGGAGAGCAATGAGCTCATACGGTCATCCATATTGACCTTACCGTTGTGCTTGCCACGTACCACATGGAACTGTTTGCCGAACAGAATGGAGAATGCCGTGCCATGGAACGAGGCGGTCAACACGTGCTCAGCGTTCTTAATCAGGCTGAGGTAATGGTTCGGTGCCGCCACCTCCAGCAGATGGAATCCATACTTCTCAAGACCATACGACTTATTGCCGGTGAACATTACATACACCGGCAACCCTGTGGCCTGAGCATACTGTTGCACAGCCTTAGCCGCGCTGTCGTTAAGTTCTATGGAGTCAATCGCGTAGTAGAAGATATACGGTTCCTCGACTAGCCGAGGAGCGTGATTTCCTCGTAATCTTTCCGCTCAAGCAACAATGTGGGGTCAATAACCTGCGTCACCGGCTTGTCCAACAGCGGCTGGAGATAATCCTGCGCAGTCTTCTCTCGCACGGAAATGGCCTGGTAATCAGCCAGTAGTGTTCGATAATGGTTAGCAAGTGCCGTATCTCCACGTTTGTCAAGAATATGACCGCCCATGCTGGAGGCGTAAGAAACCTTAGGCTTGTGATGAACAAAGCTTAGGAAGTAAGCGTCACTATAATCCCACGCGTCCATGTTCCAGATCTGATCGCTGCCGGAGACGAATACATCGTATTGTGTCTCAAGATCACCCATCTGGGAGAGGTCCTCATAAAACTTCGGAGTGAGTTGCAGCGCCGAGTGCATAAGGTTAGTGAAATCGTTGTGACGTCGTTGAATCAGCTTGTGGTGGAACAGCGCATACAGATTCTTGGCGATGTCCTTCGGACCAGACACCTTCTTGTATACGTCATACAGATATTGCTGCCGGGGCGTCGAGAAATTGATGATATCGCAGTCATAGCCAAGCTGTTGAATCTTGCGCTGTGTGGCATACGCCTGCAAGAACGAACCATTATTGTGCGCAGCGTGATATGTAATCAGAGCTACCGAACGCGTGGGCATGTCAAGTGTCCTTTCAAGATGCAGCGCTAATACGACGCGGCTTCCCCAGGATTTGGGGGAAGCACCGGTTGGTGAATTCGACCATCGGAACGCATAGCAATACAGCAATCACTATACAAGCCCCTCCCCAAAGCAATTGCCATGGCCATGTGATGTTATTGAGAGGAATACCGCAGGCTCCCAGGATCTCTTCTCCGATAAGCAATCCCACTTGGTTCAGACTGTAGAAGATGAACGAATTTTTGCCTATGTATCGCAACAGTGAACTCACTGGCTTGGCGGCAGCGGTCCGCTCGTGGTATTCCAGCAACTGCAACAACCCCAACACCAACGCGATGCCGCCCAACGCGCCCATCATGGTGAACGGATACCATCCATACTCGTTCATATACACGTCGAGACGCTGATGGGCAATAGTTACATTCAACCACGTGCCTGCAGCCGTTACTACCAACCATAGCGGCAACCATGCCGGTCGGGTGATCGAGGCAAACCAAGTTTTACCCGGGGACTTAGCGAGGTACCCAAGCACAAAGAATCCGAAGCCCGTACATGCGGTTTCCAAACTCCACGGCACGATTTTGCCAATGAACGTGGCATAACAGTAGCCGACCACGGAGGCAATCAAAGCCAGAGACAAAAGCACACCAGCATGTTCCTTTGCCAGACCGAAAATCCAATAGGCCATAAGCTCGATGATGAATATGCTGACGAAGAACCATGGAATCACCGAGTAATCGCCGCCACGCAATTCCACGAAAACACCAATCAACAGCTTCAACGGGTTCACGGAATACGCTTCGCCTGCGATCAACCGTTCAGCCATTTGAAGAAGACTATGAGGAAACCGAACGTCAAGCCGGGGATAATGAGCGTGCGGACCTTATGCCAGAGGAATGGTCCGAACGAATGATATTCCTAGTGGAAAACACATAACCAGAAAGGAAATAGAACACTGGGATATGGAAGGCATAGAACGAAGCCCTCACTGGTTCCGGGCATATGGCATGCCCCCAGAACACCAGTAATATGGCCAATCCCTTACCATAGTCCACCCAAGAGATGCGCCGGGCACCCGCAGAATGCTGTAGATTGTCGTTCATTCGTATCACTACCTTGATATCGGGCGAAGCACCATGTTCAGCAACGTCTTCCACTGGTCGATGATGGTTTCCTTGGCAAAGCGACCATCGCCGTCACCGGCATGCAGAGCATACCGCTCGCGTATTGCCCTGTCTTCAATGAGGCGATTGACGCTTTCAGCCATGCCAGAAATATCATCTGGACGCACTAAATTACCGTTGAGTGCATCTTCAATAATCTCTGACGGTCCGGTCGGGCAGTCAAAACTCACAATGGGAAGACCATACGCCTTAGCTTCCAGCAATACCATCGGCAAGCCTTCAAACCGTGAGGTCAGCACGAAAAACGCGGATTTACGGTAGTAGCTGTCCGTATCCGGTACTCGACCTTTCAGTATGAGTTGCTTACCGATGCCTGCTCGAGCTATCTTCTCTTCGAGCATTGGACGGTCTTCGCCTTCACCGAGAATAAGCCACTGCCAATCCGGGTGCCGCGGAAGCACCTGCTCCGCTACATCCACGAGCATGTCGAACCCTTTTTGATAGGTCAGACGACCGGAACTCAAAATCGTCTGAGACGCAGCAGCATATACCGGTGCCGGACTCGGTACGATCATTGGGTTCGGAATGTCGATGACCGGACATTTGGGGTTGAGATGCTGCTCATATAGGTTCTTGTCCGCTGTGGTGAGCGTCACTATGGCATCGGCCTTACGGGCCGCCCACGGCCGCGTTAGTTTACGGTAGGGCACACCGGGATTCTGCAGATAGTTGAAATGCTCCCAAGAGATGACCTTCACACCCGTGCCACGTTTCAATGGCAACGTATACATGTCGAGAATGCCGTCGATATCAATCAGCACGTCAATATGATGCTTTTTTACCAGTCCGCGCAGCTGTTTTACCGTATCAAAGTAATGCTGAATACCGTGTGTGACTGTCGAATACACAGTGTCCCGTTTGATGGCCTCGTCAATCGGGAAAAACGGTTGTGGCTGCTCCTCGAACAAACTGATGAAAAAAACCTTATAGGAGGAATCCTTCACCAACTCATTTGCCACCATAATGGAAACGTTCTCCGTGCCCCCGGATCGAGTAATGTCACCAGAGAAAAACGCGATATGCGACCTCGTCACGCGACTTCACCTTCCCATGACGATGAGTGTTTGGATTGCTTATGGAACTTGGATTTAAGGGCCGCCGCATTGGCCTTCCATGCTGAAACACATTGGTTGGAAGACATCACCAGTAAATGGAGCACCGGGAAAGTCGCTGATTCGTGCCGCACCCACGAGCCGAAATCGGGTTCGAAAATAGCTGACGCGAGGAAATAACCCAAGAAAATGGACAATGCGAGGAACTGGTTTTCATCCTCGATCTCATCGACATGAACAAACAAACTGGCCAAATATACCGTAACCGCCAGCTGGAAAAGCAAGAATGGAATATACTGCATGCCTTCGTCAGTAATTCCACGGGAACGAGCATACGGGCCGCGTTGATACCGTAATTCACGAGGAATAGCGGAAGATTGCCGCTCGATGCGCTATCACCGCCAATCCAATTCTGAATGATGGTGACCGAGGCCTCGGTATCCGCATCACGACCAGCAAGGCTGGCATCGCGAACACTCATAATCAATTGGAATTCATCTGGCTTGGCCACACGTGCGACAAACATCACCGCGCATACCAGCACATACATACTGAGCAGAATTCCCAGTAATCGAACCACACGAGGAAGATTAACAAACCGGTGGAACAGGCACAGAATGCAATAGACCGCAATGGCCAGCGCCGCAATCAGAATATAGTAGGCACGGAACACCGTACTTTCAAAATACAGAATCAACGATGAAATCAATAGCTTCACCGTGGTGTTGCCGATAGGCGAGATAATCACCAGATATACGGCAAAGAAGAACAGGAATTGAATGACGTCCTTGCCGATATTGAACACATAAATATTCAGCAATCCAACGCAAGCAAGAAGGAACACTAATTGAGGCAGATCCGGCTCGTCAATTCTGGTGATTACCAACAGAATGATACCCGTCATCAACAGACCGAGGAACCAGCTCCAATCAGTCATCTTGACAAAATTGAACACGTTAACGGTCTTGAAGAAATTCGCAGCCACCTCATATGAGCCGCCCCATGCCTTGACCGAATCATCGCCGTTGGCCATACCGAGAATACGGTTATTGTCAAAAAAATATTTCTTCGGCAACATCAGCGTAATGATTTTCGCAATCATCATAACGATGAATGTCAGCATTATAGCGGCGTTTTTATTATGGTTGTCACGCCAATTATGAACGACTTGGTCCGTCTCTATTTGTTCCATCAGCGGCGTTCCCTCGCTTCAGCCTTGGCTAATGCATTCACATAAAAATCCTGCAGCCATTCGGCGTTCTTCACGATGTCATATCCCGCCTTGGTTACTGATTTCGCACCGTCGGCGCGATCAGACTTCGCGGCATATTTGTCACTCTGATCGAGAATATGCTTTGCCCATTCTTCGGGAGTGGAGTCCAAAGTCATGATCTGCACATTCCCGGTTACATCGCATTGCGGCGGCACTTTATCGGAAATCATGCAAGGCAATCCGGCGGATTGTGCCTCAATCATGGTCATGGGAAAACCTTCGAACAAGGAAGGCAATATGAATAAATCCATTCCTTGCATAAGGCGGTTCACATCGGTGCGCACACCAGTAAAGACCACACTCTCATCAAGACCAAGCTCATGTACCTTGGATTTGACTTGATTCTTGAGACTGTCGTCCAGTTCTCCACCGCCTACGAGCCATAGCCTGCTATTCGGACGCATCTTATGCACTGCAGCAAAGATATCCACAAGCTGCATGTGATTTTTCTGAGGGAAGAAACGGCCCACGTGACCGAGGACGAAACAATCTTCAGGAGTCTGGAACTCCGCGCGTACCTCTTCAGCCACTGTTGGGTCGTAGCGGTACAGAGCTGTATCTACAGCATTGCGCTCCTGGATCACCTTACTGCGATTCTTCACGCCAAACAGCCAATCACCAGCTTCCTGACCACACGCGAAATAATGTGTGGCATAGGGAGGCAGACGGAAACGGAAGTACTCACGAACCACAGACTTCAAATCAAATCCCACCGGACGATTGTGTGCATGGGCGATGCGCACTGGAACACCCATCTCCTTAGCGATACGCAACGCGAAATAGCTGCGTTCCTCCAGATTGGAATGGATAATCCGATATTCGGGATGTACCTTAAGAAACCCACGAAACTGACGCTTGTACTTGTCGAAATATTGCGGATATAGCGGACACATGCGGTACACTTTTCCGCCAAGTTCCGCAATCTCGTCCTCATAGGCGGCCTTATAGTCACGGTTGACGAGAAAATCATATTGAACCTTGCTGCGGTCCATGCGCCGCAGATAATTCATCGTCATGGTCTCGGCACCGCCACGGTCCATCACCGTGTCCAGCACGAGCACGCGCACCGGCTCGCTCATCGTCTAATCTCCTCAATTACCAGTTCCGTATTCTGCCGCACAATGACGTTATCCGGAATATCCTTCACAACCACGCAGCCAGCGCCTACCACTACATTATCGCCGATGGTTACACCTTTAAGAATCGTCACACTGGAGCCAATCCAGCAATGTTTCCCGATAGAGACCGCAGCCTCGCTGTATCCTTGGTCTTTGATCGGCGTCGTCGGATCGGCAAATCGGTGGTTATGATCGTAGATGCGCACGTTCTCGCCGAAAATCGTACCGTCACCGATAGTGATGCTCTTGCGCGCATGCAATGCGCAGAAATCATTGAAGAACACGTCATCGCCAAGAACCACGCGACCACCATTCTCAATTGTCAGCTGAAATGCACGGCGCATATGGAAGCGCTTGCCATACACGAAATCACCGTGGAAAACAATACGGTACAACCACTTCAGCATTAGCCCTGTGAACCGGTACCATACCTTGATGAGTATCATGGCTTGCTGCGCTCCTTACATTCATTACTTGCCCACGGCCATGTCTGACGATTCGACCGGCATTATGGCCCCATTCGTTGGGCCTACGACTATTGTTCGTACTCTTCGGTAATTCTACGGATCATTGCCCCTTCAGTGAATCGCTGGCGGTAGGTGTCCTTCACCGCCTCGAAGGTCGGGGAATCGTCCAACAACTTTTCAACGGCCGCGGCGCCCTGTGCAACATCACCTACAGCGAACAATTCACCGTTGACACCAGGCAAAACAACCTCGTCATTGCCCGTAGTGCGGGTAGCCACAATCGGCACACCAGCACACAACGATTCCAACAACGAGTATGGCATGCTTCATACAGAGAGGGCAGTAAGTACACATTGAATGCACGTACCAATAGGCTGGTATCCTGTCGGTAGCCAAGCAGGTGTACGAATCCTTCGAGATGATGAGAAGCAACAAAATCACGCACCTGATCTTGCAGTTCTCCTGAGCCTATATATACGAAATGCGCATTTCTGCCATCATCGTGCACACGTTCGGCGATACGCACGAATGTCATCGGATCCTTGCGAGCGTCAAGCCATGCGGCTACACCAACAATCGGCACATCCTGAGGTACCAAATCATCCAATCCCAATCGGTGTCTAGACTCGGCACGAGTGGGCAACTGCAATTCAGGGACACCGTTGTAAATCACGGCGAATTTGCTCGGCTTATCGATGTGATGCCTGAGCGCACTGCGATATTCGCCATCACTCACATTGAAAGTACGTGTGGTTGCCCAACGACTCATCACGCGCTCAGCCAATCCAAACACCGCTCTCTTCTTCGCAGAGAACTCCGGCGCGTCAAACGCATAAGCATGCGGGGTATAAAAGATTTTCGGCACATGCTCCAGTTTGGCGGCGGCACGTCCAACAAGCCCGGCAATCGAACTATGGCAGTGCACAATATCCGGCTTGATGCGGCGCAATGTAGCCCGTAGGGATTTCACCGCTTTCCAACTCGCCCGAAGGCCAGCGGAACGAACCAGATTGGAATCAAGAATCAGCGTGACGTGCTTTGCCAGCTCTTCACGCTGTGACTCGAACACGTGGTCATATCGTTCTCCGTAGATGAGCGTTAATTCATAGCGCTCCGGATCGAGATTCTTCAACAACTGGAGTACATGCGTGCGTACGCCTCCGCCTACTGTCTCCACAATAAAGACGACTCGTTGCCTCAAATCTCTGCCTTCCCCTAGAACGTGTCCACCTTACGGAGTTCTCACTCCGCGCAGTCGGTTCTCTCGATTCTCCACGTATAATCAACGACCATCGGCCGTTGTACGACGCCCACGGCGGGCATTACGGGAAGCGGAATTCTGTGATGAGTCACCCGTCGAGGCCTTCGTACGGCGATTCTTGACTTCCGACTCTTCATAGTGGTAATAGTTGCCCTTACGGCTACGCTCATGCGCAACGCGGTTGAACGCCACACCGCCAATCCTTACGTGGGCGACTTTCAGCTCGCGCACTGTATTGCGCAGAGCCTTCTTCTGTCCAACATTCTGGCTGACAACGAGCAACACCGTACCACCGGAGCGAGCAAACACCGATGCATCGTTGGAAACCTGAATAGGGGCGGTGTCGATGATTACGTGGTCATAATGACGAGTGGCCTGGTCCACCATGTCACGCATGACATTGGAACCAAGAATCACATTCGAAGTAGAAGTTTCCTCAACAGGCAACACCTGCATCTCGGGCTTCCAATACCGTTGCACGGCAGTACGTGCATCGACATCACCCGCAAGCAACTTAACCAAGCCCACTGCATTGTTCAAGCCCAACGCCTTCGCCACAGAGGGGTGACGAGCATCCGCATCAATGAGCAGTACGCTCTCACCCTTCTCTGCATATACGGCTGCGAGATTGACCGAAACCGAGGTCTTACCCTCGTCAGGCACGGCAGAGGTCACGATAATCACATTGGAATGATCATTATCAGGGCGATCCTCATTACCGTTCTCGACGAACGACAGATTAGTGCAAAGCCTGCGGAATTCCTCAGCCGCATGGCCACGCGGCTTGACGATGACCGCAGGAACATGCCCGGCGACAGTGAAGCTCTTCGGGATAGATGCGAGAATCGGCGCATTGACCGCATTGGTAATGTCGGTCTGTGCATGAATATTGTTGTCTGCAAGCTCCCGCAGGAATGCACCCAACACAGCCACCACAAGAGCTGCGACCACACCGATCGCCATATTCGCTATGATGTTAGGCGAGGAGGGCAACGTAGGTTCAACAGGCTTCTGCACAGTAGTCAGCGTCAACATGTCCGAAGCATCGGCGGAAACCTGCTTGTTGAGTTGCTTGGCCACCTCGTTAAGAATCAGCGTGGTGTCTTTGGCGTTCGGATAAGTGACCGTGATATCTAACAAAGTGGTACCGGTAACGTTCTCGGCAACAACCAGCTTCCTGAGCTGCGGCACGGTCTCGTGCAGACCCAAATTGTCGATAGTCGGCTGAAGCACGGCATCAGACTGAACCACTTCAATATAATTCGCCAACTGAGCCGCTGCCGACGACGCCGCTGCCGACGACGATTGGGCCGTACTCGCATCTGCACTGGCGGTAGCCTTTGGCATCAGTTGAATCTGAGCGGAATACATGGGGGTAGCAGTGAAGGTGAAGCCAGCTACGGCACCCACGGTAACTACAAACAGAATAATCTCAAGAATCCAGTGGCGCTTAATGGCCCGGAACAAATCCGCTACCGTCATCTTCTCCCTTTCGCTGACGTTTCACATTTCACACTGGGCATAACTCTACTCAGGGGTATGCCAAGATGCAGGACACGTCCCACAGGCGCACAATATCATCGCGGCGGAAGGATGGCGGCGCGCTATCGTTTTTGCCGTGAGTACGTCGACAAAGAAACCCCGAGCATGAGCGTTGATATTCCAACGTTCATGCTCGGGGTTTTCATATATGAGGCACTTTCTCTACAGCAGACAGCTATCTGCGAGTTACCGGATGTACCTCTTTGAACGGTGAGACCCTACCGAATCAATTCTTGAAGCTGTGAATCGGAGCGGGAATACGACCGCCACGGGTCACAAAGGCCTCGCAGCTGGTCTGGTTGACCGGCATGATGGGCGCGTAGCCCATCAGGCCGCCGAAGTTCGCCATCTCGCCCACGCCCTTGCCCGCCACGGGGATCACACGCACGGCGGTGGTCTTCTGATTCACCATGCCGATGGCGGCTTCGTCGGCGATCAGGCCGGAGATGGTGGAAGCAGCGGTATCGCCCGGAATGGCGATCATGTCAAGACCCACCGAGCATACGCAGGTCATGGCCTCAAGCTTCTCGAGGGTCAGGCAACCGGAGGCGGCAGCGTCAATCATGTTCTTGTCTTCGGAGACCGGGATGAACGCACCAGACAGGCCACCCACGTAGCTGGAGGCATGATGCCGCCCTTCTTCACCTGATCGTTCAGCATGGCCAAAGCCGCGGTAGTGCCAGGAGCGCCAACCTGCTCAAGACCGATCTTCTCCAGCACTTCACCCACCGAGTCGCCTACAGCCGGGGTCGGAGCGAGGGAAAGGTCGATGATGCCGAACGGAATGCCGAGGCGGCGGGAAGCTCCTGAGCCACCAACTGACCGACACGAGTGATCTTGAACGCCGTACGCTTGATGGTTTCGCACAGGAACTCGAAATCCTTGCCTTTGGCCGCATCCAATGCGCGGGAGACGACACCCGGACCGGAAACGCCCACGTTGATCACGGCGTCGCCTTCAGTAACGCCGTGGAAACCGCCCGCCATGAATGGATTGTCGTCCGGAACATTGCAGAAGGCCACGAATTTCACGCAACCGTAGGAATCGTTGTCTGCGGTGCGCTCGGCGATGTCTTTGATGATATGGCCGAGCAACTCCACCGCATTCATGTCGATACCGGTTTTCGTGGAGCCAACGTTTACCGACGAGCAGACGATGTCCGTTTCGGAAAGCGCCTGCGGCAATGATTTGATTAACAGTTCTTCGGCCGGAGTCATGGCTTTGGAGACCAATGCCGAATAACCGCCGATCAGATCGACGCCGACTTCCTTGGCCGCCTTATCCAACGCGTGCGCGATTTGGACAAAATCTTCCGAAGTCTTGCAGCAGCTGGCGCCCACCAGAGAAATAGGAGTCACGGTGATGCGCTTGTTGACAATCGGGATGCCATAATCGCTTTCGATGGCTTGGCCTGTGGAGACCAGGTCTTTGGCATACGTGGTGATCTTACGGTAGATATTGTCGCAGGTTTGCTCAACGGAATCCGTCGCGCAGTCGAGCAACGAAATACCCATCGTGATGGTGCGAACATCGAGCTTTTCCTGCTCGATCATCTGATTGGTCTCGTGGACCTCCATGATATTCAGCATGGTATTTCCTTAAGTCCTTTTCTTTTGAGGCCCGGCTCAGATGCGGTGCATCTTGGTAAAGATCTCCTCGCGCTGGCAGCGGATGCGCACGCCAATCTCCTCGCCGAGCTTGTCGAGATCGTCCACAATCTCGCCGAATTCCTTGCCGGCGTTGGAATAATCCACGATCATCATCATGTTGAAGAAACCGTCGATGATGGTCTGGGAAATGTCAAGCACGTTGACCTGATGTTCGGAAAGGTATGTGCAGACGCGTGCGATGATGCCAACAGTATCCTGGCCGACGACGGTGATGATTGCCTTGTTCATGGCGCTCCCTAAACGTGAGGTGTGAATATCCAGTTCTTGGCGAATTGCCGGACGTGCCCTCAAGTATAGGAAGGCACGTGCCAAAACACGTGCCTTTCGTCTATTTTGCCTTACATACTGAGATGACTGCCGGTTACCACCTGCCGCTGCAGCAGCTGTATGTCACCGCCAGATGCTGTCAAGCACACGCACATCCACGCAATCGACCTTGCCGTCAGCAACAAAACGGAACTCGCCATCGCCGTCCGCACCTTGGAACAGCATACTGCCGGCCGCTTCGCCATTGTTAAGGAAGACTTCCACCACATTACGGTCGAAGAAGATTTCGACGCGACGCACATCGGCGATGCCGCTATCGAAATCGATGTCGTCCACGACTGTTCCCTTCGTGACCAGTCGGGTCACGCCGTCGCGACGCTGCAGCTGCAATTCCATCGAATTACCATTGGCGGGATTGGTACCGGTCGCGATGAGCATTGTGAAATCGTCATCGTCAGCCAGATGCATGTCCGTGTAATACGCGTTGTTCGGCACAATAAAGAAGGTCCCGTTTTCGCCTGCATGCGCTTCCAAACGATCGCCTAGCAGCTGCTCGTACGCTTCCTTGACAGGACGGCTGGTCAAGCGGCCGTCACGCACGTGCAGTTCACGTGGCAGCGACATCATGCCGTTAGCGATGCACGGTTTTTCCACACGCATCGCGGGAAAGTCGGTATACCAGCCGAACACGATACGACGCCCGTCGTCGGCAGCAAAACTTTGTGTCGCGTAGTAGCCGGTACCGAAATCGCACCAATCGCTGTTCCCGACCTGCAAACGTGGGCCATCGGCGGTGTCCTTGAGATCACCAACATACCAACGCACCTGCTGGAAACGACCTTGCTTGTCACGGTAGTGCATCAGAGCTCCGATGGCGACCGTCTTGCCGTCGAGCTGGAACAGGTCAGGACATTCGTAGGTACGCGACAGCTGGTGGCCGAAGTCGGCGAGCACCGGTCCTTCATACTGCCACGTCACGTTGCGCTTGAGCGGTTTCTTCGCGGAGAAGAGCGCCATGGCAGGCACCGTATCCATATTGGGCTTGTCGGTGCCGGGCATGCCTTGCGGATCGCACGTAAACCAGCCGTCTGTACCCTGTGTGCTGATGCCAGGCGCCGCGGAGGACACAGCATCAGTATCGAATTCGGAGACCGGCAGATTCGTGGCGGTCACCATGTAAGCGCGTTCCGGATTGATCGCCTCGCCGGACATGCCGGTTTCCACCTTCGGATCACGGAAATCGAAGCCAAAACCATCGTTAACACGCAACGCGACTGGAGATTCGACACTCACATGCACGCCATCCTCACACAAGCAGGTGGTCTGGTATTCAGTAACAGACGATTCGTCTCCGCGAGTCTCCAGGTGCCGGGTTAGATACAGGCGAATAGCGGCCGCATCATCACCCTTGCAGGGATTGTCACACGCATCCACCGTCACCGCGGATCCGGAGAACGCGCCGCCAACGATGCGTTCGTCGATATGCAGCTCCGGCTGCGGTTCGAGGAAGATTGGCAGATGCGTCCAATGCACCAGATCGCGGCTCACTGCATGGCCCCAGTGCATATTGTCCCAGCCAAAACCGTACGGATTGAATTGGTAGAACAGATGGTAGCGTCCTTGGAAACGACACAGGCCGTTAGGATCATTCATCCAGCGAGCGAATGGCTCGAAATGCGCCGCAGGGCGAGCGAAACGATCATAGATCTGCTCCAGCGTCGGCTGCGTATCCCATTCATTGTCATATGGATTCATGCTGATGAAACGCACGCTTCATCAAGAAGATTCTCGCACTCGGACAAGTAGGCGAACCGCACGGTCAGTTGGCGCGCTCTCACCGTGAGACACACGTTTGTCGGCACCGGAATCAAGAAACGGTGGCGACGCTCGGCCACCGGCATGGCATGGCTGGCGATTTGATGGCCGTCCCCGTCTGTAATGGTGACGGCAGCGTCATCGCCGCATCTTTCGGCGAACAATTCCAGCAAACGGTAGCCGCCGGTCTCGATGGCAACGGAATAGTTGTCAGGCATAATAATCTCCTCCACAGCGCCACATGATCAGATATCACGTGGCTACGCATTGAAAAACCGATAATCGGAAAACTAAATATGAAAAAAAGGGGAACACCCGTCACAACACGATGGAATCGCGTTCGATGATGCGGCAGCGCAATGCTGTTTTGACGCCATCTCGTTGTCTCTGCACCGCCATGCCATGATCGGATTCGAGATCCGCTACGGCCTTATCGCCGTCAAGCATGGCAACCAGCTGCCGAATCGCTTCGAAGCCCATTTCATAATGGGGCAATTCCAGCGTGGTCAGAGATGGTTTGATCACATCAGTGATGAACGGCTGATTGTCGATGCTAATCACCGACACGTCGGTTCCGATGCGCACTCCGCGTTCTCGCGCAGCTTCATAGATGAAGGTGGCGCGCACATCGTTGAAACAGAAGATGCCGTCCGGCTTGATTTCGTCGAATACCCGCGCCGCCTCAGCAGCAGCGTTGGTCGTCTCCAATACATTGACGACCAACGCCTCATCGAATGCAATGCCAGCTTCCGCGAGCGCACGCCGATAGCCATCCAGACGCTCCCCCTGCGCGACAATGGCGGTTGCGGAACCGTAGTAAACGATGCGTCTGCATCCGGCTTGAATCAGACGGTTGGTGGCATCATACCCGGCCATCTCGTCATCAGTAGATTGAAGGAACCTTCCCTGCGGCGTCCTCACCATCCACCACTACTGTCAGACTGCCTTCCAATACCTCAGGAATGTCCACTTTACGGTGATACATCATGGCGTACAGGAAGCCGTCCACGTTGTACCGACGTAGGGCGGATATCTCTTGGTCTTCAAGTTCGGCATCATTGTTGGTGTTTGCGGTAAGCAGGATGTATCCAAGCTCGCGCGCGGCGTCCTGCGCCCCTTGGAGCACCTGACCCGCATACGGAGTCGTGGCTATCTCATCGGTGACGAATCCCAGAGTATTGGATTTGCTGGTGCGTAAGGTGCGCGCCACGGAATTAGGCTTGTACCCCATGTTCTCGGCAATCGCACGGATTTTCTGCGCAACCGCCTTGCTGACGCGATTGTGATCCTTGTTGTTCATAACCAAAGACACAGTGCACACGGAAACACCCGCTTCCTTAGCTATGTCTTTGATAGATACCAATCGTTTGGACCTGTTCACTCGTTGACTTACTGACGACTGCACCATTTTATCACCCCCCCTTTTTGCGAGCATGTCCCCGATGTCTATTTAGAAGTGCAACACCCTTGTTGGTCCTGTAATTCTAACAGTTCGTCGGCGAACGCCTCGGCGGGCGTGCGGTAGCCGAGCACGCGCATGGGGCGGTTGTTGATCTCGTCGACGATCTCCCTGACCTCCTTTGCCATGTCCATCCGTATCTCGCAGCGTTTGGGCAGATACCGGCGGATCATGCCGTTGCGGTTCTCGTTGCTTCCCCGCTGCCAGCTGGAGTACGGGTCGGCGAAGTACGTGGCCATGCCCAGCCCGTCGCGCAGCCTTTCGTGGTGGGCGAACTCGGTGCCGTTGTCGTGCGTGACGCTGACGCGCGCGCCGGCCGGCAGCGGCGAGAACATGTCCAGCTGCGCCCCGACGCTCTCGCCGGCGGTCTTGTCCGGAACGACGCGGGCCATGAGGAACCTGGTCCTCCTCTCCACCTCGGTGTGCAGGTTGCATCCCACTCCGATGACGCTGTCGGCCTCCCAATGGCCGAACGCGCTCCTGCCGTCGGCCTCCGGCGGGCGTTCGGAGATGGGCACTCGGCCGGGGATCGGGAAGCGCGACGTCCTCCTGCCGCCGTGCCTGCGGCGCGCCTGTGCCCTCGCGGCAGGCACCGCGCCCAGCGTTCCCGAAGCGGCCTGCTGGAGTAGACCCATCGGTAGATGTCTCCGGGCACACGCGCATGAGCGCATCGTCCGGCCACAGGACGCGCAGCCTGCCGCTGATGAGCAGCGGCGACCAGCCGCGGCCCAGCCATTCGGCCACCTGCGCCCACAGGCGGTCGTGCGACAGCCGGTAGGGCTTTCGTGGCTTGGATCTCCTGCGGTCGGCCTTGCGCTGCGCGGGCCCGGCGATGTAGTAGCGGCCGGTCCATGGCCCCGCCTTCAGTCTTTTCGGCCGGTACGGGCGGTACGACTCGTTCTCGTTGGACGGGAACCATGTGTTGCGCTTGATCTCCCGGCTGATGCTGGACGGGCTGCGGCCCAGCATCGCGCCGATCCCGCGTATGCTGCGCCGTTGCCTACCTCGATCTGGATGACCTGGCGTTCCTCTTCCGACAGGTGCGAATATACTTCTCCCATAGGTGCGACATCCCTTCGGACTGGTTTTCTAGGCAATTTCCAATCTAACGGGTGTTGCACTTTCATTTAGACAACGGGGTCAGGCGGGTTCTAGTGATCGTTGCAACACCTGACCTACCGCAAGGAGGGTCAGGTGACCAGAAGCCACCGAAACGAAGACCGTGGCGGGGAACACCGTTGGGCGTTCAACGGCGTCGAATATCCGACG
>ENA-OQLB01000020-OQLB01000020.1-human-gut-metagenome-genome-assembly--contig:-NODE-20-length-91204-cov-4.769481_pt1 | contig 91204 bp, 100 predicted proteins | sample MGYA00242656_ERZ504813 | MGnify/ENA primary metagenome ERZ504813 (study PRJEB26092, sample SAMD00036388) | human gut metagenome | host: Homo sapiens | study: EMG produced TPA metagenomics assembly of... | reverse complement strand
ACCTAAAGGTGTGCGTACACCTGTGTCTATTGCGGTCTCTGAGGATGATGGGAAAACTTGGGAAGAACGACGGTTGTGCTTGAGGACAGCCTATCAGCCAATATTCTTATCCCAGTATTATTCAGGGAAAAGACGGAAAACTGCATTGTGTCTATACATGGCGCCGTAAGCGTATTGCTTATAAAGCATTGAACTAAAGTAAATTTATATATTTACGAATTTAAACTGTTAATGATATAGCATGAAGAAAACAATACTCTTTTTATTTGTAGTAGCATCTGTTTTGAATAACCTTATGGCACAGAGAAATGGTCTTGTCGATATGGGGCAAAGCAAGTTCGCAAAAATGACTAATACACAACTTGGTGCTGTGAAATGGACAGGCGGCTTTTGGGGAGAACGTTTTAATGTGTTTAGCCGACACTCTTTGCAGGGGATGTGGAATACCTGGAAGAATCCTGATGTAAGTCATGGGTTCCGCAATTTTGAAATTGCAGCCGGTGAATGTGAAGGCACTCATTGGGACCTCCGTTTCATGATGGTGATATGTATAAATGGCTTGAAGGAGTAGCTGCTGTTTATGCGGTCAATCATGATCCCGAACTTGACGAGCTGATGGACTATTTTATTGCTCGTGTCGTAAAGGCGCAACGGCTGATGGATATATTCATACGCCGGTTATTATTGATGAAAAGAACAAGGGCATTGATACGCATGCTGTTGCCAATAAACAGACGGTGATCGGTACGAAAGTAGGTGCCGAAAACGAAAAGGGCGCTTTTGCCAACCGTCTGAACTTTGAGACTTACAATTTGGGGCACCTGATGATGGCAGGAATCATTCACCAACGTGCTACGGGAAAAAATACTCTTTTTGACGTTGCTGTAAAGGCTACGGATTTTCTTTGCCACTTTTATGAGACAGCATCAGCAGAATTGGCACGTAATGCTATTTGCCCCTCACACTATATGGGAGTGGTTGAAATGTATCGCGCCACCGGTAATACCCGCTATCTTGAACTTTCGCAAAATCTGATCAATATTCGTGGCATGGTAGAGAATGGTACTGATGATAATCAAGACCGGATTCCTTTTCGTGAACAATACAATGCCATGGGGCATGCTGTACGTTCAAATTACCTTTATGCTGGCGTTGCGGATGTGTACGCCGAGACGGGCGAGGAACAATTGATGAAGAACCTGACAAGTATTTGGAGCGATATTGTAAATCGGAAAATGTATGTGACCGGTGCTTGTGGAGCGCTTTATGACGGGACCTCGCCCGATGGAACTTTCTATGAACCGGATAGTATTCAGAAAGTGCATCAAAGTTATGGTCGTCCTTATCAGTTACCTAACAGTACTGCACATAATGAAACTTGTGCGAATATCGGTAATATGCTCTTTAACTGGCGTATGCTTGAGATTACAGCGATGCCAAATATGCAGAGATCGTTGAGACTGCCCTTTACAATAGTGTGTTGAGTGGTATAAGCTTGATGGTTTGAAATATTTCTATACTAATCCTTTGCGCATTAGTACCGATTTGCCTTATACTCTACGCTGGCCTAAAGTGCGTACAGAGTATATCAGCTGTTTCTGCTGTCCTCCTAATACGTTGCGTACGGTTTGTCAAGCTCAGAATTATGCCTATACTTTGGCGGATAAGGCCGTTTATTGTAATCTCTATGGTTCCAATACTCTTCAGACCGAATTGGAAGGATTGGGTAAGATAGCTCTTGCACAGCATACGGATTATCCTTGGGAGGGTAGTGTGCGGCTTGTTGTAGAGTCATTGCCTCGTGCATCCCGTAAGACAGCCTTTTCAATTTATTTCCGGATGCCGGAGTGGTGTGATAAAGCTACGCTTACGGTGAATGGTCAGGCTGTAGCGGGTAACTGGAAACGGAACGAATACGCCCATGTAAATCGTATATGGAAAGAAGGGGATATAGTGGAGTGGGTGATGGATATGCCGGTGAGACTGCTTGAAGCTCATCCGCTTGCTGAAGAGATTCGTAATCAGGTAGTAGTAAAACGTGGTCCTATTGTATACTGTTTGGAAAGTATGGATATTGATGGTGGAAAGCGTATTGATGATGTACAGATTCCTACAAACATCAAATTTACGCCGCGCAAGATGCAGATCGCGGGCAGTGGCGTCATGGTGTTGGAAGGCATCGCTTCTTTGAACGAGGCGGAGTCGTGGGAAGGGATGCTTTATCGTGAAGTGAATCCTACTCAAAAACCGGTTCATATCCGTCTCATTCCTTATTATGCTTGGGGGAATCGCGGTAAGTCCGAAATGACAGTATGGATGCCGGTAAAGAGGTGATTTTAGCCGAACAGCTTGGAAGGTAATAATCTAAATATAAAAGATAATGAAGAAACTGATTTTCTCTATATTGCTTCTTGCTTCGACTTTATTGCAGGCTTCAGATATTTATGTGAAGCCGGGAGAAAGTATCGCAGATGCTATTCGGCAGGCGCGTGAGCTTCGTCGTTTGAACGATCCTTCCATTGAAGGAGGGATTACCATTCATGTGGCAGCCGGTAACTACCGGATTTATGAACCTCTATTTCTGCGTCCCGAGGATAGTGGTACACCCTCATCCCCACAATTATCAAAGGGGAGGGAGAGGTTATAGTTAGCGGTGGGGTAACTGTCACCGGATGGAAGCGTCAGGGTAAATTGATGGTGGCAGATGTTCCTGATTTTTGTGGCAGGCCGTTAGATTTCAGGCAATTCTATGTAAACGGCAAGAAGGCGGTACGTGCACGTGATGTAGCTGATTTTGAAGACATGTACCGGATTATTCGTGTAGATAAGCAGAAGCGGGTACTATGGGTGCCGGCAGCAGCTGTGAGGAAAATTCAGAAAGCTCCCTATGCCGAGATGGTGCTGCATGAAATGTGGTGTGTAGTCAATCTGCGTATTAAAGATATAATGTTTGCCGGTGACAGTGCGGCTGTGAGCTTTCATGATCCAGAGAGCCGTATTCAGTTTGAGCATCCTTGGCCCTGCCCTATGGTGACAACGGACGGACATAATTCGGCCTTTTATCTTACCAACGCTCGCGAACTGCTGGATGTGCCCGGCGAGTGGTATCATGATATACGCGCAGGCAAGCTTTATTATTATCCTCGCCAGGGCGAACTGATAGAGGAAGCTGTTGTGCCCGCAGTGGAAACTTTGCTGCGTGTGGAAGGTACGTTGGATCGCCCGGTGCGGAATATTCGTATTGAAGGGCTTACTTTCAGTTACAGTACCTGGATGCGCCTTCATTGAAGGGGCATGTCCCTTTGCAGGCTGGTATGTATTTGACGGATGCTTATAACTTCGCCCGCAGATTGTACGTCCCAAGAATCATAAACTCGACAATCAGGGATGGTTGGGGCGGCCTGTTTCGGCGGTTGTAGTAAAAGCTGCTCAAAATATTGATTTCATAAAATGTGATTTTCGCCATTTAGGGTCTACCGGTATTGATTATGAGTGGGGTACAAAAGGTGGAAGTATAGAAAGATGTTGTTTTGAAGATATATCCGGAAACGGTATTCTCACAGGTAGCTTTAGTCCTGAAGCGCACGAAACGCATTTACCTTATGATCCGGCAGATGAACGTGAAGTGTGCCGCGCTTTGAATATAGTGAATAATTATATCACTGATGTGACTAATGAAGACTGGGGAACACATGGAATCTGTGCCGGATTTGTTCGTGATATTAATATTGCACATAATACGATCAGTGAGGTTTCTTATACAGCCATTAGTCTGGGATGGGGTTGGAACCGCACTGTGGGGTGTATGCGTAATAACACCGTACATGCCAATCTCATCCATCATTATGCGAAGCACATGTATGATGTGGCAGGTATTTATACTCTTGGTTCGCAGCCTCATAGCTCATTACGGAGAATTGTGTACATAGTATTTATAAACCCGGTTATGTACATGACCCAATCATTGGTTTTATCTTTATACTGATGAAGGTTCTTCCTTTATCACTGTTCGCGATAATTGGACGGAGGCGGACAAGTTCCTCAAAAATGCCAATGGTCCCGGTAATGTGTGGGAAAACAACGGTCCTACGGTGAATGACAGTATCAAAGTAAAGGCCGGCGTTGCATCAATCGACTAACGGTTATGCAATTATAATTAATAATGGATTATCTAACTTCGGTTGGAACTTAAATGTAAAATTCTTATGAAACAGATTACAATAACTGTTCTTATGGCTTTTTTTGTAGCTTTGCAAGTTTTTGCAGAACGTGTAGACATGCGTGAAGCCGGTGTTGACAACCAGGAAGCCTTAAAAAATACAGAGATTATAAACAATACGATTAATCGTTTGAACAAGGCAGGAGGGGGTACACTCTTCTTCCCTTCAGGAGATTATCTCACAGCTTCCATTCACATGAAAAGTAATATTACACTTGAACTGGAGGCGGGAGCCACGCTGCGTTTCAGTGATAATTTTGACCATTATATGCCATTTGTGGAAATGCGGCACGAAGGTGTGATGATGAAGAGCTTCCAACCGTTGATTTATGCAACAGATGCCGAGAATATCACTATCAAAGGTGAAGGAAAGCTTGATGGGCAAGGAAAAGGCATGGTGGAAGGAATTTTTCCGGGTACTTATAGACTTACGTGACAACGGTAAGCGTGATATCAACAAGTATCAGCCTCTTTTTGAACAAGCTAATGACATGAAAACGCTTTATGCAGAAACTAATGTCGATTGGCATAGTACGTTGGATCGTCGTTTCTTACGTCCTCCATTCATCCAGCTGCTACGTTGCAGGAATGTTCGTATAGAAGGCATTACCATTGTGAACTCTCCCTTTTGGACTGTTAATCCTAACTTTTGTGACAATGTGACGGTGAAAGGAGTTACAATCAATAATGTACCTTCACCTAATACTGACGGAATCAATCCCGAATCGTGCAGCAATGTGCACATCAGTGACTGTCATATTTCCGTAGGGGACGATTGTATTACAATTAAAAGTGGTCGTGACTTGCAAGCCCGAAAGATAGGTCGTCCCTGTGAAAACATCACTATTACAAATTGCACGATGTTAAGCGGGCATGGGGGAGTAGTGATAGGTAGTGAAATGAGTGGAGGCGTAAAGAAGGTGACCATCAGTAATTGTGTATTTGATGGCACCGATCGTGGCATCCGTATCAAATCAACTCGTGGACGTGGCGGCGTGGTAGAGGATATTCGTGTAAGCAATGTAGTGATGAGTGATATTAAAAGGGAGGCGGTAGTTCTTAATCTGAAATATAGTCAGATGAAAATGGAGAAAAAGAGCGAACGTACGCCTGTCTTTCGTAATATCTTCGTGACCGGGCTTACTGTGCGCGGTACCCAAACTCCGCTGAAAGTGGATGGGCTGCCGGAGGCTCCCATTGAGGGGATTGTGTTCAGAGATATTTATGTCAATGATGCTAAAGAGGAATGCCTGTTTCGTGACTGCAAGGACTTGGTGATAGATGATGTGTATGTCAATGGCGAGAAAATAAAATATGAAAAATAACTGCAAGGCGATGATGAAAAAGAGAATAGTTGCGCTGTGTATGGGAACGACATTGTTTGCGGGTAATGTGGTTTATGCGCAGAAACTTGATTTAGAGAATCAGTTTACCCGCCCGTTGAGTGATGTAATGAACGATTTGTCCCGGCGTTTCGATGTGAAGTTCAAATATAATGTAGACACTATTGGTAAGAGACTGCCTTATGCCGATTTTCGTATTCGTCCTTACTCATTAGAAGAGTCTCTTACTAATGTGTTGAGTTTCTTCGACTTTAAGTATCAAAAACAGAATGAGAAGAGTTATAAAATTAAGCCGTATGAATATCCGCGCCGTACAGCTGTCGACGGGGGAAAAAAATGTTGGCTTATCTCAGTGGGCTGTACACCAACCGGAATGAATGGGAGAAACGTAGTGCTGTATTGCGTAAAGAAGTGCGTGAGCGATTGGAGTTAGATGAAGCTTTGTCTCGTTGCGTGAAGGGGGCTGCGCCAATCTTGTCAAAAGTTCGTAAATATGATGGTTATACGGTACAGAATTTGGCGATGGAAACCTGGCCCGGAGTATATCTTTATGCCTCTGTTTACACACCGCGTAAAAAGGGAAAACATGCACTGATTATTTGTCCTAACGGGCATTTTTATCGTGGGCGTTATCGTAAGGATCAACAGCAGCGCTTGGGAACATTGGCACGAATGGGGGCTGTTTGTGTGGATTACGACCTTTATGGATGGGGAGAATCGGAAAAACAAGTGGGTGCGGGAGCGCATAGAACCGATACGGCGCATGTGAAGCAGGCTATGGATGGACTGTTGCTTCTTGATTATATGTTGAAAAACCGTAAGGATATTGATACGAACCGTATAGGAGTAAACGGAGGTTCAGGTGGAGGCACTCAAACTGTGTTATTGTCAGTCTTGGACGAACGTTTTACGGCTATGGCACCTGTTGTAAGTCTGGCTTCTCATTTTGATGGCGGATGTCCCTGTGAGAGTGGGAAACCCATTCAATTGGCAGGTGGTGGAACTTGTAATGCTGAATTGGCAGCTATGTTCGCACCGCGTCCCATGTTGGTTGTGAGCGATGGCGGAGATTGGACCGCTTCTGTTCCTACGTTGGAGTATCCCTATTTGCAGCGTGTCTATGGATTTTACGGAGCCAAGGACCGCATTGTGAATGTGCACCTACCCAAAGAACGTCACGACTTCGGTCCGAATAAGCGCAATGCTGTTTATGATTTTTTTGTCAAGGTATTCAGTCTTGACCGTAGTAAGCTTGACGAAAGTAAAGTTACGATAGAGGATGAGGAAATGATGCAATCGCGTGTGGGATACTAAAGATAATGCTCATCATTTCATTAAATATTCTATTGTTTTTTTGATAAAGAATTGTTAATATAAAGCTTGAAGCCAATGCATCGAATACTGCCTTGCGCTTCAAGCTTTCTCATATATAAGAGTTTGGGAGCTTCCGGCGAGGGGAAAAGTTTATAAGAAAATTCCTTTGGATAAAAAAGAATTGCTATCTTTGTTGCGCTCAAATTGAAGCATATAAGTGTGATTTACAAAAGAATAGTTTTGTAAAATATTGATAGTCAGTGTGCAAAAAGAAGTCACGCTTTTGCACAAATTATTAAGCAATGTGCAATTAGCCTATGGCCGTATCGAAGACAAAAGCTAAATTAGTGGATGTAGCCCGTCAGTTGTTTGCTAAAATGGGTGTTGAAAATACCACGATGAATGATATTGCTCTCGCTTCTAAAAAAGGTAGGAGAACCCTCTATACCTATTTTAAAAGTAAGGAAGATATCTATATGGCTGTTGTTGAGTCGGAACTGGATATGCTTTCGGATATGATGAAGCGTGTGGCAGAGAAAAATATTTCGCCGGACGAGAAAATGATTGAAATGATATATACGCGTTTGGATGCGGTGAAGGAGGTAGTGTTTCGTAACGGTACGCTTCGGGCCAATTTCTTTCGTGACATTTGGCGGGTGGAGAAGTGCGTAAACGTTTGATGCTAAAGAGATACTGCTATTCAAGGATGTGCTGCGTGAAGGGGTGGAGAAAGGCGTGTTTCGGATAGATGATATAGACATGACCGCCGAGCTGGTGCACTATTGCGTAAAAGGTATTGAAGTACCTTATATACGCGGACATATCGGTGCAAAGCTCGATGATGAAACCCGCGATAAATACGTTGTCAATCTTGTGTTTGGCGCGTTGCATAGAACATAAAAAGAATATTTAATCAATAATTTAAAACAGTATGGGATTATTAGACGGAAAAACAGCCATTGTAACCGGTGCCGCTCGTGGTATTGGTAAGGCTATCGCTTTAAAGTTCGCTCAAGAAGGGGCTAATATAGCATTCACTGACTTGGTGATTGATGAAAATGCTGAGGCAACAGCAAAAGAAATTGAAGCGCTTGGAGTAAAAGCTAAAGCATATGCATCTAATGCAGCGAGCTTTGAAGATACTGCCAAAGTAGTAGAGGCTATTCATGCAGATTTCGGCCGCATTGATATTTTGGTTAACAATGCAGGTATTACTCGTGACGGTCTGATGATGCGTATGACCGAACAACAATGGGATATGGTTATCAACGTTAACCTGAAATCCGCTTTCAACTTCATTCATGCTTGTACTCCGATCATGATGCGTCAAAAAGGCGGAAGCATCATCAACATGGCTTCTGTAGTAGGTGTTCATGGTAATGCAGGTCAGGCTAACTACTCTGCTTCCAAGGCAGGTATGATTGCATTGGCCAAGTCTATTGCACAGGAGTTGGGTTCTCGCGGCATCCGCGCCAACGCTATTGCTCCGGGTTTCATTATGACGGCAATGACAGATGCTTTGTCCGAAGAAGTGAAGGCAGAATGGTGCAAGAAGATACCTTTGCGTCGTGGTGGTACACCCGAAGACGTAGCCAACATTGCTACCTTCCTGGCTTCTGATATGTCTTCTTATGTATCAGGCAGGTGATTCAGGTAGACGGTGGTATGAATATGTAAAATAGTGATTAACGATTGGCGGTTAGTGATTAATGAGAATTGCCGACCGCTAACCGCAGCTTTTTAATCACTAATCACTAATTACTAACCGCTAATCGCTAAATAAATGACTGTCGTATACGAAGACAATCATATCATTATAGTCAACAAGACCGCTTCCGAGATCGTTCAGGGAGACAAAACGGGTGATACACCGCTTTCGGAAACCGTAAAGCTGTATCTCAAGGAGAAATACCAAAAGCCCGGTAATGTCTTTATAGGTGTTACACATCGCTTGGACCGCCCCGTAAGCGGTCTTGTTGTTTTTGCCAAAACCAGTAAGGCGCTTACCCGCCTGAATGACATGTTCAAGAACGGCGAGGTTAAGAAAACCTACTGGGCAGTGGTGAAGAACCAGCCTCACGAGCCGGAAGGAGAGTTGGTGAACTATTTGGTTCGTAATGAAAAGCAGAACAAAAGTTATGCGTACGATAAGGAAGTGCCGAATAGCAAGAAAGCGATCTTGCATTATCGGCTCATAGCTAAATCGCAGAACTATTATTTGCTGGAAATTGACCTGAAAACGGGGCGTCATCACCAGATACGATGTCAACTGGCTAAAATGGGGTGTCCCATTAAAGGAGATTTGAAGTACGGCTCTCCCCGTTCCAATCCGGATGGGAGTATTTGCCTGCACGCGCGCTTTGTCCGTTTTATACATCCGGTGTCCAAGGAATTGATAGAGGTGGAGGCCCCTGTTCCTACCGGTAATCTGTGGAATGGTTTTGAAATGATTTGATAATCTGTTAATAACAACTTCGATGAAAAAGATTCTGATTTTATCAGGGCTGTCTCTGCTTGCGGCATTTGCAGTTCGGGCGCAAGATAAAGTGACCGAATACAATGTGCGGCCTGCCATTGTGGTGCGTACTCCAATTCAGGGTGACAGCATTAATTTTACGGGAGAGAAATTCACTGCCGATAAACTTCTGAAAACCGATATTGACCTCGACTTCGACGGACGTTCTTATGAGCGTGTGCCAGTCGATACGGCAGGGTACGTGCGGGTAGCAAAGGCCGATAAAGATAATTTATTTTATTTGTTTGCTACTAATTTGCGTGCGGAACGTTTCATGAAAGGAAAACTGAATATCTATTCTCCCGCACGTTTTGAGGTATTTGTGAATGGAGTTTCCAAACAATCAAAGACGACTGCGGAAGATAGCTTGTCGCAAGTGTCCCCTTCAGTGCTTGGTTTACGTCTGGAACCGGAAGTGGATTATGAGATAGTCATTAAATTATTATCAGTGGCTGCCGATAAGACTGCTCCGGTGTTGAAGTGTGAGTTTGAGAAGGATAAGGAGTTTGCTGATGTCGGTTATCAGATTGCACCGGATTTGAAAAGGCGTTTCGCTTTGCATAATACGGCGTTTGGAAGTCGTGTACGTTCGGTGAGCCTTTCTCCGAATGGCAAGTACCTGCTTACCTGCTATGCGGACAATTACTCATTGAAGCGTTCGAGAACACGTTGCGAGTTGACAGAACTAAAGACCGGCAAGGTGATATTGCCTGATGCTGACGAGAAAATGCGCTGGCTGCCCCGTAGCAATAAGCTTTATTATACAGTGACCGGCAAGAAACGGAATGATTTGGTTGTGTTCGATCCGGCTACCATGCATGAGGAGGTGCTGCTGAAAGATGTTCCCGAAGGATACTTTGTCTGGTCGCCCGCAGAGGACTATCTTATTTATTCTCCCGATGATAAAGGGGAAGCGGTCAGTGGTCCTTTGAAGAGGCTACTGCACCCCGATGATCGCATTCCCGATGCCCGTTCCCGTAATTATCTTGTTAAATATGATCCTGCAACAGGCTTTCCGAGCGCCTGACGTATGGCAGTCATTCTGTCTACCTGAACGATATATCTTCTGACGGGAAAAAACTTCTGTGTTCCACTTCCAAGTCGGACATCACTCAGTGTCCTTTCTCTCTTACTTCCATATTCGAGGTCGATTTGGCTACACTGCGTGTAGATACGTTGGTTGCATGGGACCTTATGTGAATAGAGGGCTTACTCTCCCGACGGAAAACGACTTTTAGTAGTCGGCAGTCCTTCGGCTTTTGGCGGTGTGGGAAAGAACTGCGGTGAACATCCTATTGCTAATGATTTTGATACACAGGCATTCATCGTGGATAAAGCTACGAAGAAAGTCACTCCCATTACGCGCGATTTCAATCCTTCCGTAGACTTCTTGCAATGGAACCGCACAGATGGTTGCATCTATTTTAATACAACAGATGAGGATTGCAAGCATATTTACCGCTATATCCCCCAAACCGACAGTTTTGAGATGTTGCCGCTTCAGGAAGATGTGATTGCTTCTTTCGATTTGGCGGAAAACAATCCAACGGTTGCTGCATATGTAGGAGGGGGTAATACCAGTGTAGGGGTGGCTTATACGTACGATGTGAAGAAGAAAACATCCGCATTGCTTGCCAATCCGATGAAGCCTGTATTGGATAAGATAGAAATGGGTACAATGAAAGAATGGAACTTTACGTCAGAGGACGGTACGGAAATTAAAGGTATGATGTGCCTGCCTCCTGCTTTCGACCCGAATAAAAAATATCCGCTTATCGTATATTATTACGGTGGAACTATGCCTACTACGCGCGGCATCACCTCGCCCTACTGTGCGCAGCTGTTTGCATCACGTGACTATGTGGTTTATGTCATCCAGCCCAGCGGCACTATCGGTTACGGTCAGGAGTTCTCCGCCCGCCATGTTAATGCGTGGGGCGAACGTACTGCCGATGAAATCATTGAAGGAACGAAGAAGTTCTGTGCGGCTCATCCGTTTGTTAACGATAAGCGTATTGGTTGTATTGGAGCGTCCTATGGCGGCTTTATGACAATGTACTTACAGACAAAGACCGATTTGTTTGCTGCTGCTGTTTCACATGCCGGCATCAGTAACGTGACAAGTTACTGGGGTGAGGGCTATTGGGGATATTCCTATAATTCTGTTGCTGCTGCCGAGAGCTATCCATGGAATAATCCTGATCTGTTTACGAAGCATGGGGCGCTGTTCAATGCGGATAAAATCAAGACTCCGTTGCTGTTACTGCATGGTACGGTCGATACGAATGTGCCTGTTGGTGAAAGCATCCAGTTGTACAATGCGTTGAAGATATTGGGCAAGCCGGTGGAGTTCATAACGGTAGACGGTGAGAACCATTTTATCAGTGATTATCCCAAGCGTGAGTTGTGGCACAACTCCATTATGGCGTGGTTTGCACGTTGGTTGCAGGATAGCCCGGCGTGGTGGAATGAGCTCTACCCGGAAAGACATTGGTAGGGTGATGAAGTGATATTGCCTTATTATACATATAGTAAAAAAAGCCGTTTCCCGGAATAGACAAGAAGGAAACGGCTTTTTTGTTGTTAGTGTGCTTACTATTATTCGGCCACTTAAATTTGTGGATTGGATGCTCTTGGCCATTTGCATCTGTGCTCAGGCCAAGAACGATCCGTCACAAACAAACATAAACAGGGCTGCTACTAATACTAATTTTTTGCTTTTTACTTTTAAAAGGTTGATATATTGTTTTGTCTCAGTTTAGGCGAATTTTGTTTTAACATTGTGAACTTGAGGTTCACGTGGAATATACGTCAAATGATATGCCAAGATTTGAAGTTGGAAGATAACATTCTGAATATTAGTGAACTAATTTCAGTGTGGAAGAATGGCACATTGAAAAAATGTGTAGAATAGTGTGGAAAGTGTGGAATAGATTGTGGAGTTTTTCCACAATTATAGTTCTATTCCGTATAGTTTAAGTTTGTTGTAGAGTGTTTTCCGGTCTATGCCGAGCAATTGTGCGGCGCGGCTTTTGTTGTAGCCGGTTTGCTTCAAGGCTTCGATGATATGTTGCTTTTCGGCTTCTTCGTTGCGGAGCGGCATGCCGGTGGGTTGTATTGTTTGGTTTCGCAGTTCGCTGAGTTCGTCCAAAGTGATGAGCTTGCTTTGTGCAAGGAGAGTGGCGCGGCGGATGATATTTTTCATCTGACGCAGATTGCCCGGCCATTGGTATTCCAGAAGGGCTTTGGATGCTTTCTCGTCAAAGCCGATAAGATGCTTGTCCAATTCGCGATTGGCCTGATCCAAAAAGAAGTTTGCAAAGAGGAGGATGTCCTCGCGGCGGTCTTTCAGTTGAGGCATGCGCAGGGTGAATTCATTGATGCGGTGGTAGAGATCCTCGCGGAATGTACCTTTTTCGATGGCTTGTTCCAGATTCTCGTTGGTGGCGGAGACCAGCCGCACGTCTACCTGTATCTCTTTGTTGGAGCCGATGGGGCGCACCTTGCGTTCCTGCAGGGCACGAAGCAGTTGTATTTGCACCTCGTAGCTCAGGTTACCTATTTCATCCAGGAAGATCGTTCCTCCGTTGGCTGCGACGAATGCGCCCGTCTTGTCGGTCAGCGCACCGGTGAAAGAGCCTTTCACGTGGCCGAAGAATTCGGACGCTGCCAGTTCTTTAGGGATAGAGCCGCAGTCGATGGCAATGAAAGGCTGTTTGGAGCGTCGGCTCAGCTTGTGGATGCGCTGCGCCACATACTCCTTACCCGTTCCGCTGGCTCCGTTGATGAGGACGGACATATTGGTGGGAGATACTAAATTCACGTAATTATAGAGCTGTTTGGCGGCATCGCTTTCACCTTCCAGATAGTCGGAAGATGCGCTTTCCGCTTCTTCCCGGAGAGAATTACTGCCGGCTTCGGCACGCATTGCCGGTGTGGACGAGACAGGCAATCCGCTTGGAAGGAACGCATCATCCATTTTCTTCAATAACTCATCAGGGTTCACCGGTTTGGCGATGTAGTCGCACGCACCTAATTTCATGGCTTGTACGGCCGACTGTATATCGGCATATCCCGTCATGATGATAAGAGGTATGCGCAAGGAATGTTCACCCAACCATTTCAGCAGGTCTATGCCGTCACGATCGGGCAAGCGCAGGTCAGACAGTATCAAGTCTACATTTTCGGACTCAATGTGTTTCTGGGCCCGGGCAATGCTGCTGACAGAATTGACCCGGAAACCTTTTTTGCCGAGCCATGTTTTCAACATCATACCGTAAGTGATGTCATCTTCTACGATTAATATGGATTTCATCCTTGCTGCTTTTTATCTCTTTTATGGTACAAAGGTAAATCGTTTTGTTCGATTTTAGTATATTTGCAGGCTTAAATTAAACAAAAAGACAGATGAAAAGAAATCTCATTGTAATATTAACTATCCTGCTTGCAGTCTGGTGGCTTGCAAACCGGGACAAAAGAAAGACGGAAATATGGAAAAAGAAACGAAGTTGAAGATTGAAACAACTGCGGGTGACATCATCGTGAAACTGTATAACGAGACGCCGAAGCATCGTGATAACTTTATCAAACTTGCGGAGGAAGGTACCTATGAAGGCACTCTGTTTCACCGCGTCATCAAGGATTTCATGATACAGGCCGGTGATCCCGAATCAAAAAATGCTCCGAAAGGCAAGATGCTGGGGGCAGGTGATGTTGGCTATACCATTCCGGCAGAGTTTGTCTATCCCAAATACTTCCACAAGAAAGGTGCGCTGTCTGCTGCCCGTCAGGGTGACAATGTGAATCCGGAGAAGGAATCATCCGGCTGCCAGTTCTACATCGTGACTGGAAAGGTCTATAATGATTCTACGCTTCTCGGCATGGAGCATCAGATGAATCAGGCACGCCTGAACAATGCTTTCAACGCTTTGGCGCAGAAGCACATGAAGGAGATCTACAAGATGCGTAAGGACGGTGACCAGGAAGGATTGATGAACTTGCAGGATACGCTCATTGCACAGGCCGAAGCTCAGGTGGCCGATGAGCCGGAGTTCCGTTTCACGCCGGAGCAGGTGAAAGCCTATACTACCGTCGGCGGTACACCGCATTTGGACGGAGAATACACCGTATTCGGCGAAGTGCTTGAAGGCATGGATGTAGTGGATAAGATACAGCAGGTGAAAACAGACCGTAGCGACCGTCCTGAAGAGGATGTGAAGATTACGAAAGTGACTGTGATGGAATGATGGACTTTTGCCACATCTTCATCCACTGCGTATGAAAATAAACAAACATTGTTTCCCCAATGGCTTGCGTCTGGTGCATCACGAGGATACCAGTACGCAAATGGTGGCGCTGAACATCGTCTATGATGTCGGTGCACGCGATGAGCATCCGGAACACACCGGTTTTGCCCATTTGTTCGAGCATCTGATGTTTGGCGGTTCGGCGCATATTCCCGATTATGACACCCCTTTGCAGCTGGCGGGAGGGGAAAACAATGCTTGGACCAACAATGACATAACCAATTATTACCTCACTGTTCCAAAAACGAATGTGGAGACTGCCTTCTGGTTGGAGTCCGACCGGATGCTGGAGCTGACATTCAGCGAGCAGGGGCTTGAGGTGCAGCGGGGCGTTGTGATGGAAGAGTTCAAGCAACGCTGCCTTAACCAGCCATACGGCGACATAGGACATCTGTTCCGGCCGCTGGCTTTCCAGGTGCACCCGTACCGCTGGCCCACTATCGGTAAAGAACTTTCGCACATAGAACAGGCCACGCTGGATGAGGTGAAGTCGTTCTTCTATCGTTTCTATGCTCCGAACAATGCTGTGCTGGCAGTGACGGGAAACATTTCATGGGAGGAAACTGTTAGGCTTACCGAGAAGTGGTTCGGCCCTGTTCCGCGGAGGACGTTCCGGTGCGGCGGTTGCCCCAAGAGCCGGAGCAGACGGAAGAACGCAGGCTGACGGTAGAAAGGAATGTGCCGCTGGATGCTCTGCTGATGGGTTATCACATGTGCGATCGCGGGAATGCCGATTATTATACATTCGATATACTGTCGGATATTCTCAGCAACGGGCGCTCCAGTCGTCTGAACCGTCGTCTGGTGCAGGAACAGAACATCTTCTCCGGTATCGATGCATATATCAGCGGTACGCGTGATGCCGGACTGTTGCAAATCAGCGGTAAGCCGGCGGCAGGTGTGTCGTTGGAGCAGGCGGAAGCTGCTGTACGCAGGGAGCTGGAAGAGTTGCGACAGTCTCCGGTGGGCGAACAGGAGCTGGAAAAGGTCAAGAATAAATTTGAATCGACCCAGATATTCGGCAATATCAATTACCTGAACGTGGCTACAAACCTCGCTTGGTTTGAGTTGACGGGAAAGGCGGAAGATATCGACCTTGAAGTTGAGCGTTACCGTTCCGTCACAACGGAACAATTACACACTGTGGCACAGCGTACTTTCTGTGAAAACAATACCGTAGTATTATATTATAAGAGTGATAAGTGATATGTAGGGGGGAATTTCCGTTACTTTGCGGAAAGGGAAACGTTTCGTTTTTCAAGAAGAATTGTTCCCTCGCATGATACAAAAAAATCCTATTAAGTATACCTCCGGTTTATTCCCATTAAACCGGAAGTTTATTAGTATTAAACCGGAGGTTTATTAGGAATAAATTGGGAGTTTATTCTTTTTGAATTAAATTAAACTGTACGATGATGAATTTGATAGCCGGCTATAAGCAACATTACAAAGCTTTGATTTTTTTAGGGCTTCCCATTGTAATCGGGCAGCTTGGTGTAATTATTCTTGGTTTTGCGGATACCCTGATGATAGGGCATCACAGTACTGAAGAGCTGGGGGCAGCTTCTTTCGTGAACAATGTGTTTACGCTTTGTATAATTTTCAGTACCGGTTTCAGTTACGGGCTGACGCCCATTGTGGGCAGTCTTTACGGTAACCGTCGCTTTGCAGAGGCGGGGCAGGCATTACGATGCAGCCTGGTGGCGAATGTCTTGGTGGCTTTGCTCCTTACTTTTGTTATGACGGTGGTCTACTTCAACGTGGAGCGTCTGGGGCAACCCGAAGAGCTGATTCCTTTGATAAAGCCTTATTATCTGGTGCTGCTTGCTTCGCTGGTCTTCGTTATGTTGTTCAATGGTTTCAAGCAGTTTACGGATGGCATTACGGATACCAAGACCGCTATGTGGATATTGTTGGGCGGAAATGCGCTGAACATCGTAGGCAACTATATCCTTATTAACGGTAAGCTGGGCTTTCCTGAGCTGGGCTTGCTGGGAGCGGGCATCAGCACGCTGTTCTCGCGTATTGCGATGGTGGCGGTCTTTGCGGTGATTGTGCTCCGCAGCCGCCGGTTCCTCGCTACCGGGTTGGTTTCTTACGCATGGGGTGGTCGTTCCCGGTGTTCAGGCAGCTTAATGCGCTGGGCTGGCCCGTCGGCCTGCAAATGGGGATGGAGACGGCTTCTTTCAGCTTAGTGCTATTATGGTGGGCTGGTTGGCACTATCGCTCTGGCGTCCCATCAGATAATGCTCACGATTTCGCAATTCACGTTTATGATGTACTACGGCATGGGGGCGGCGGTGGCTGTGCGCGTCAGCAATTTCAAAGGTCAGGGTGATATGGAGAATGTGCGCCGTTCCACGTATGCCGGATTCCACTTGATAATGGCTATGGAAATCATTCTTTTGAGTATTGTCTTTGTGCTGCGCGGGCAAATGGGCGGTTGGTTTACGGATAGTGTGGAGGCCTCGGCGCTGGTGGCGTCTTTGTTCTTCCCCTTCTTGATTTATCAGTTTGGCGACGGCTTGCAAATCAACTTTGCCAATGCTGCGGGGAATATCGGACGTAAAGCCGATGATGATTATTGCATTTATTTCTTATTTTATTATATCTTTGCCCGTAGGATATTTTTGCGGTTTTGTACTGGGCTGGGGGTTAGTGGGAGTCTGGATGGCTTTCCCGTTCGGGCTGACCAGCGCCGGGCTGATGCTATGGCTGCGCTTCCGGTATAAGACTGCGAGATGAAATGATGGTCCTATCCTTTTTCTTTAAACGATGAATAGTGTATCGAAAGTAAAGATAGTCGTCGGATACACTCTGTTGCTGGGAGTGTTGTTCTTTTCCCTGTTCTTTGTGCACCGGGAAATGGAGAATCTCATGCATTCCGAAAATCAGGATGTGCACTGGACGGACAGCCTGATTACGTTGCTCCGGGAGAAAGATGAGAATACCATTTATATGCTGCGTGTGCTGAGCGAGACCAGTGAAAGCATGGTGTCTACCAGTGCGATAGAGAATATCATAGCCACCCGGAAGGACTCGGTGGTCACCAACCGGCGCGTACAACGCCGTATCATCACGCATCGCGACACAGTGGTTACCAAACCCAAGAAGAAAGGTTTCTTCCGCCGTTTGGGCGAAGTGTTTGTACCGCCCAAAAAAGATACCGCCATTCAGGTGAAGACTTCCCTTGAATACGCTACGGATACAGTGATCGATGTCTACAATCCGGTAGACTCCCTTCAGGAAAAACTGCGTGCTGTGGCGCAACAGAAGAAGGTGAGCGACTCGATTGTGCGACGCCGCAGGCTCACTTTGCAACGCATGGACAAGATGCTGACCGCCCGTATAGACAGTTTGTTGAAGGGATATGAGCAGGAAACCTTGCAACGTGCTCGCGAAGAGGCGGACTACCGGCAGTCTGTGCGCGGCCATTCCGTTAAGATAATCAGTAGCATTGCAGTGGGGGCAGTGTTGCTGTCCGTCTTTTTCCTGATAATTATAGGGCGTGACATTGCGCGCAGCAACCGTTACCGTCGCGAGCTGGAAGAAGCCCGCAAGCGCGCCGAAGATTTGCTGGCCATGCGGGAGAAGATGATGCTTGCCATTACCCACGACTTTAAAGCGCCACTCGGTTCCATTATGGGATATGCCGATCTGCTTTCCCGCTGACGGTGGACGAACGGCAGCGTTTCTATCTGGATAACATGAAAACTTCCTCGGAACATCTGCTGAAACTGGTGGTCGACCTGCTCGATTTTCATCGACTTGATCTCCATAAAGCGGAAATAAACCGGGTGACTTTCCATCCGGCCCGACTGTTGGAAGAGATTCATGTCAGCTTTGAACCGCTGACCTCTGCCAAGGGACTGGAATTGCATTGCAACATTGCTTCCGAACTGGAGGGTACTTATATCAGCGACCCGCTTCGCCTTCGCCAGATAATCAATAACCTACTCTCCAATGCAGTGAAGTTCACAGACAAAGGCGGCGTGACAATGACGGCGTGTTATGAGAACCGTAGCTGGTTGTTGCCGTTGCCGATACGGGCAAAGGAATGGAACCTGCCGACAGGGAACGGATTTTTCAGGAGTTTACCCGCCTGCCGGTGCACAGGGCAAGGAGGGGTTCGGCCTTGGGCTCTCCATTGTACGTATGCTTGTGCAGTTGCTTGAGGGGACAATCGATGTGGACAGCGTGCCGGGCAAAGGAAGTACGTTCACATTGCGCGTGCCTCTGTTCCCCGTACGGATGCCGGAACGCACCGGTGAGGAAATGCAGAAAAAAGAGGAGGAACCGCTTCCCACCTCTTCTTCGCCTTCGCTTCGGGTATTGCTTATCGATGATGACAGTATCCAACTTACACTTACCGCGGCCATGCTTCAACATAGCGGCATCACCTCTGTGTCGTGCATGCAGCCGGATGAGTTGCTGGATGCTTTACGCTCCGGGACTTTTGACGTACTGCTCACCGATGTACAGATGCCGGCAATAAGCGGTTTCGACCTGCTGAAACTGTTGCGTGCATCGAATCTCCCCCAAGCGCAAACCATTCCTGTAATAGCGGTCACCGCCCGTAGCGACATGAAACCGGAGGAGTTTAAGGCGTATGGCTTTGCCGGTTGCCTGCATAAGCCGTTTACGGTGGCGGAACTTTTTCGCGAACTGGACATGGAGGCATCGGGCAGATGCCTGCCTTGCAAGATGAACGAGTGTCTGAATCTGCCGCGGAGCATCCGGCGGAACATACATTCGGAACTTCTGCTCCGGGTTGCCCTTATAACTTCTCGGCGCTTACCGCTTTCTCCGGTGACGACTCGGATGCTGCCGACTCCATTCTCAAGAGTTTCATCTCCGAGACCCGTCTCAATGCCGGACGTTTGCAGAAGGCTGTGGACATGGCAGATATGGATGAGGTGGCTGCCGTTTCGCATAAGATGATTCCACTCTTTACGTTGATTGGGGCTACGGAACTAGTAGGGGAACTCAAAATATTGGAAAGCCTGCGAGGGGCTTCCTTCACTGAGGAACAGGAACAACGTGCCCTCCGTTCGCTTGCCCTCATTGAGGATATTCTTCGCTCACAGACCCGGACCGATTTGGGTTGACGGCCATAAACACCGGTATAGCACAGTATTTTCACTTTTTAGGAACCTTATCTCAAAATTAATTGTTTACTTTGTACAACTTTTAATACATGACAGTTTGACGTTCCAATGAGAAGAAAATGGTTAAAGGGGGCGCTTTGGGTGTTGCTCACCCCTATTGTCCTATTTGTAATATTGATGATATTGCTGTATGTGCCTCCGGTACAGAATTTTATACGGAAGCAAGCTACGGCAATCGCATCGGACGCTACGGGCATGAATATCTCCGTAGAACGAATAGACCTTCGTTTTCCTTTGAACCTGCTTGTGCGTGGCGTACAGGTGGTGCAGTCAGAGGCGGATGCCGCTGATGTCCAACATCCCGATACTTTGCTGAACCTCGGAAGCCTGAATGTCAGCGTACAGGCATGGCCTTTATTGCAAGGCAGGGTAGAGGTGAACGACATAACCTTGCAACAGGTTGCCGTAAATTCTTCCAATCTGCTGGAAGGAATGCACATCAAGGGGACACTCGGGCGGTTCTTCCTTGAAAGCCATGGCATCGACCTGAAAAAAGAGGATGCCATACTGAACAATGTGGAATTGAGCAATACCCATATGCAGGTAATGCTTGCCGATACTACCGAGACTCCGAAAGACTCTACTGAGACCGCTGTCAACTGGCGGATAGCGCTGCATAACCTGAAGCTGAAAAATGTTTCGGTAGATTTGCAGATGCCACTCGACTCTATGGCGTTGGGAGCCAATATCGGAGATGCAAGCATCGAGGATGCGAATGTCGACCTCAAACGCCAGTTCTATGGCTGGCGGCGGTTTACGCTTACGGAATCCGCTGTGAATTATGATTCGGGCATGGCTGCTCCCGTTGAGGGTTTCGACGCTTCGCATATCGCATTGCGCGATATTCGTATCGGCATTGATTCGGTGATGGCTTGCGGTCGTGACATGAACGCAATTATTCGTGAGTTCTCCATGTACGACGTTCCGGACTGACTGTGACTTCGTTGACCGGGCGCCTGTTTGCCGATTCAACCCTTATCCGTATCCCTTATCTGCAACTCAAAACCCCGCACAGCGATATGGACCTGACGGCGCAGACCTATTGGAAACTGGTAGATATCCCCACTACCGGACATCTGTCGGCCCGCTTCAATGCCAATATCGGTAAGCAGGATGTGCTGCTTTTTGCCGGCGGGTTACCCGAAACTTTTAAGGAAGCTTATCCTTTCCGACCGTTGGTGATCCATGCCGGTACGGAGGGTAATTTGAAGCAGATGCAGATCTCCCGCTTTACGGCTGAATTGCCCGGTGCCTTCTTTTTGAGTGGAGGCGGTGAGTTGTGGAACCTTACGGACAGCTTGACACGCAACGGGGGACTTGACTTTGAAATGCAGACGCAGGACCTCAATTTCCTTACCGGACTCACCGGAGTAACTCCCGACGGCTCTATCATTGTGCCCGACAGTATGAATCTTGTGGCACGTCTCGGTCTCGACGGACCGCAATGCAATGCAATCCTGAAAATCAAAGAAGGAGAGGGCAGTCTGGGTTTGGATGCTGCCTATAACTTGAACACAGAGGTCTACCACGCCGATCTTGCCATAGATGCTTTGCAACTTCATCATTTTTTGCCCAAGGATTCTATCTATACGCTTACAGCCCGCGTTACCGCTAAAGGGCAGGGAGTGGATGTGGCTTCACATAAAACCATCGCCCGCGTAGAAGCCAAGCTGGATGAATTGCAATATGCCCGCTGGAATATTTCGGGCGTAGATTTGGATGCGGGCTTAAAGTCGTCGGTAGCGTCTGTGCATCTGACGAGTGATAATGCATTGTTGAAAATGCAGACCGAGGCTGATATGCGGCTTGACCGTAAATATATGGACGGTAAGTTGAATGTGAATGTAGAAGAGCTGGATTTATACAAACTGGGAGTTGCTCCCAAACCTTTGGAGCATCCGTTTGCGTTTAGTCTGGGTGCGGAGGCACGCCACGACTCCATTAAGTTGCAAATGGATGCCGGCGATATGAACCTTCAGTTCCGGGCCCGCAGCACTTTGAAGGAGTTGCTGGAGCAGTCGGATGAGTTTGTTGCCATCCTTACGAAGCAGATAGAGGATAGCAGGCTGGATCATGCGGCTTTGCGGCGGGTGCTTCCTTCGGCTGGCATGCAGCTGACGGCAGGACAGGCCAATCCTGTCAGCTACTTCTTGAAGACAAAAGATATAACATTCAATGACTTCATCCTTCGTTTCGGCTCTACACCGACGCGGGGCATCAATGGGCGGACGGCTGTTCATGGCTTACGGGTGGACTCGTTGCAACTCGATACAATCTTCTTTACAGTGAAGCAGGATACTTCCCGGATGATGTTGCAAAGCGGTGTGATCAACGGACCGAAGAATCCGCAGTTTGTATTCCGCAGTACGTTGACGGGAGAGATTCGGAGTGAGGATGCCGAACTGACTGTGAATTATGTGGACGGAGAGGGGCAGACCGGAGTGCTGTTTGGCGTTAATGCCCGTCCGTTGACGGAGGGACAGGGTAAAGGCAATGGAGTGTTGCTTAACCTGACGCCTGCCGAACCTGTTATTGCGTACCGTAAATTCCATTTTGTGGATAATAGCAACTGGGTCTATCTACATAAGAATATGCGTGTCTACGCCAATATCGATATGGATAGCGACAACGGTTTGGGCTTCCGTATGCAATCGGACAGGAATGATAGTGTCTCATTACAGAATATGAATGTGGAACTCAGCCGCCTGCAGTTGGGTGAGTTGAGTGAGGTGCTTCCTTATATGCCCCGGCTGACCGGCTTGTTCTCTGCCGAAGCGCAGTACATACAGACGCCTACTTCTTTGCAGGTTTCTGCCGAAGCCAACATTGATGAACTGACGTACGAACGCCAGCATGTAGGAGACGTCGGTATGGGTGCTACGTGGCTTCCGGGAGACAAGGGGGCTACACATTATTTAAATACTTATTTCAGTTATGACAATCAGGAGGTGTTGGTGGCGGACGGTATGCTGACGCAAAAGAATGGTAGAGACACACTGGAGGTAACTACTACTTTTGAACACTTCCCTATGAAGATAGCCAATGCCTTTATTCCGGATCAGATGGTGTCTTTCACCGGTGACATTGACGGTGGAGTGCATATCTACGGACCGTTGGAGAAACCTAAGATGGACGGGGATGTTACGTTGGACAGTGTGTCGGTATATGCTCGTCAGGCGGGGGCGCGTTATTGGTTTGACGACCGTCCTGTACAGGTTAAGGACAACCAACTGATATTTGATAAGTTTGCTATCTACACTACCAGTAAGAATCCGTTTACCATTGACGGTAAGGTGGACTTCCGCAACTTGGAACGTCCTACGGCAAACCTGAAGTTGCTGGCAGAGAATTATACATTGCTGGATGCGCCGCGTACCCGCGAAAGCCTGATCTACGGTAAGGTGTTTGTCGACTTGAATGCTACGGTTCGAGGACCTTTGGATGCTTTGACCATGCGTGGAAATATGAATCTGCTGGGAAATACGGATGTTACCTATGTGCTGACAGACTCACCGTTGACGGTGGAAGACCGTCTTGAAGGACTGGTTACTTTTACTTCCTTTACGGATACGGCTTCGGTGAGTGCCGATGAGGTTCCTGCTATGTCTTTGGGCGGTATGGATATGATTATGTCCGTACACATTGACAATGCGGTACGTCTGCGTGCCGATTTGAGTCCTGACCGCAGTAAGTTTATAGAACTGGAGGGCGGTGGAGACCTGAATATGCAATATACTCCGCAGGGTGATATAAGTCTTACGGGACGTTATACGCTTTCGGGGGGAATCATGAAGTATTCGCTTCCGGTCATTCCGTTGAAAGAGTTCCAGATTAATAACGGAAGCTATGTGGACTGGCGCGGTGATCCGATGAATCCTACACTGAACCTGAAAGCGACGGAACGTATGCGTGCTTCGGTTGCCGACGGCGATGACGGCGGGTCACGCGTGGTGAACTTTGACGTGTCCATAGCCATAAAGAACAGGCTTGATGCTCCCGAACTGATCTTCGATATAACAGCTCCGGATGATGCCACAGTTGAAAACGAATTGCAGGCTATGGGAGCTGAAGAACGCAGTAAGCAGGCTATTGCCATGTTGGCAACGGGCGTTTATATGAATAGTGGTGTCAAAGGTGGCGGATTGTCTATGGGTAGTGCCTTGAACAGTGTTATCCAGAGTCAGATTAACTCATTGGCGGGTTCTGCTTTTCAAAGTATCAATGCAAGTTTCACCATGGGTATGGAAGACCGTACAGCGGCCGAAACCGGTGATAAACAGACCGATTATAGTTTCCGCTATTCACAACGCCTCTTCAACGATCGCGTACAGATTGTTATCGGAGGTAAGGTGACGACCGGTGCCAATGCCACGAACGATGCGGAATCATTCATCGATAATATCTCACTGGAGTATAGGTTGGATACGTCCGGTACGCGTTATGTCCGGGTGTTCTATGACAAAAACTACGAGAGTGTACTCGATGGAGAAATAACGGAAACAGGAGTCGGCCTTGTACTTCGCCGTAAGATGGACCGCTGGGTGAACTTTCATCTTCAAGAAAAAGAAGAAACAAACTGTAGAATGATATGAAACGACTGATATTATATATAGCAGGTATCCTATTTTTGGCAGGATGTTCCACGACCAAGCATCTGCCGGAAGGCGAAATCCTGTATACGGGACAAAAAACGATGATTGTTGAAAACCGCAGCACCACTCCGGTAGGTGAAATTGCGATGGAAGAGGTTGAAGCTGCGCTTGCCACTGCCCCCAACAATTCTTTGCTGGGCAGTTCCAGTATTCGTATACCTTTCCCCATGGGACTGTGGATATACAATGGATTTGTGAAATATGAGAAAGGCTTTGGCAGATGGATATTCAACCGCTTTGCCGCAAAACCGGTATTGATGTCGTCCGTAAATCCTGATATCCGACAGAAAGCAGCCGCCAATTTGTTACGGGATTACGGTTACTTTAACGGTACGGTGAGCTATAAAACATTCCTGAATCCTAAGGACTCATTAAAGGCGAAGATACAATATACGGTGGATATGCGTAATCCCTATTTCATTGATACGGTTTACTATCATGGTTTCAGTAAACGGACTTTGCAAATCATGAATATGAGCCGCCGCCGTTCGCTCATCAGTCCGGGCGAACAGTTTAATGTGACCGATCTTGACGGAGAACGTACCCGCATCAGTACCTTGTTGCGCAATGTGGGATGCTATTATTTCCGTCCCGACTATCTGACCTATCAGGCAGATACGACTCTGGTGCCCGGCGGACATGTCACTATGCGCATGGTGCCTGCTCCCGGTATGCCTGCGGTTGCCGAAAAGCCGTTTTATGTAGGTAAAAGGGCCTTCTATCTTTATGGAAAGCAAGGGCAGGCTCCTAATGACAGTATGGATTATAAGGGGTTGCGTATTTATTATCACGACAAGCTGAGGGTGCGTCCCAACATGGTTTACAGGTGGCTGAACTACCAAGCGTACCGTCAGAAGCGTCAGGTACAGGACAGTACCGGTATTTCCCGCAGGCGTTCCATGCAGAACCTGTATAGTTTGTATCGTCAGACTCGTGTGCAGGAGCGTTTGAATAACGTGGGTATCTTTCGTTATCTTGAAATGCAGTATACTCCGCGCGACACGACATTTGTGTGTGATACGCTGGATGTGAATATTCATGCGGCTCTCGACAAACCTTATGATGCCGAGCTGGATTTCAATGTGAAGATGAAAAGTAATAACCAAACAGGTCCGGGAGCTTCGTTCACTGTAACGAAGAACAATGTGTTTGGCGGCGGCGAAGCGTGGAATGTTAAGCTGGATGGTTCGTATGAATGGCAGACGGGTAAAGACCGTTCTTCGGCAATGAACAGCTATGAGATGGGATTGTCTACTTCTCTTATGTTTCCGCGTGTGGTCTTTCCTCGCTTTGGTGATAAGGAGTATGACTTTCCGGCAACTACTACGTTTAAATTGTATGTCGACCAGTTGAATCGGGCCAAGTACTATAAACTGCTGGCATTTGGAGGAAACGCTACTTATGATTTTCAGCCGAAGCGTACGAGCAAGCATAGTTTCACTCCGTTCAAACTGACGTTTAATGTGCTTCGTAACCCTACGGAGGCTTTTAAGGAGTTACAGGCGGAAAATCCGGCGCTTTATGTCAGTCTGCGCGACCAGTTTATTCCCGTTATAGAATATATGTACACGTATGATAACGCTCCTTTATCGCACGTACGAAATCCTATCTGGTGGCAGACCACCGTAAGTTCGGCCGGTAACCTTACTTCGTGTATTTACCGCATCTTCGGAAAGCCCTTCAGCGAGCAGGACAAGAAACTGATGGGCGTTCCTTTTGCACAGTTCTTAAAGGTAAACAGTGAGTTCCGCTATCATTACAAGATTGATAAGAACCAGCTGATTGCTTCGCGTATAGCCGGTGGGGTGATATGGTCCTACGGAAATGCGTTGGCGGCTCCTTATACCGAACAGTTTTATATTGGGGGTGCTAACAGTGTGCGTGCTTTTTCTGCCCGCAACATAGGTCCGGGAGGATATGCGCCGGATAAAGAGAGTAAATATTCTTTCATCAATCATGTGGGTGATATACGTCTGGAGGCTAATCTGGAGTACCGTTTCCGCATTATCGGCGATTTGCATGGAGCGGTGTTCTTGGATGCGGGCAATGTGTGGTTGATGCGTAAAGATGATTCACGTCCTAACGGCGAATTCTCTTTGAAGAATTTTGCCAAGCAGATAGCTTTGGGCACCGGCGCTGGCTTGCGTTATGATATGGATTTCTTGGTTTTCCGTCTGGATTGCGGAGTGGGATTGCATGACCCATACGAAACGGGAAAGTCGGGATACTACAATATTCCGAAGTTCAAAGACAGCTTGGCGTTGCATTTTGCCATCGGTTATCCGTTCTGATAAGATGTATCGGCTCAAAATGTGAGCTGGGAGTGAAAGTATAGGTTAATAAGGTGGGGTTTTGGACGATTCTTGTAAAGAATGGACTAAAATGCCCCCCAACTGATATAAATTTTACTACTTTTGCACCTGTTATCAACCATGATACACTAACCTTTTTTTTAATAATAACTGATATGAAACCAACTTTATTTTTATTAGCGGCCGGTATGGGTAGCCGTTATGGTGGCTTAAAGCAATTGGACGGACTGGGCCCAAATGGCGAAACTATTATGGATTATTCAATTTACGATGCTATTAATGCCGGATTCGGTAAGCTCGTTTTTGTTATCCGTAAAGACTTTGAACAGGATTTTCGAGATAAAATCATTTCTAAATACGAAGGCATATTCCTTGCGAGTTGGTTTTTCAGGGATTAGATGCGCTCCCCGAAGGCTTTACCTGCCCGGCAGACCGTACCAAACCTTGGGGTACTAATCATGCTGTAATGATGGGGGCGGATGTGATAAAGGAACCGTTTGCCGTTATCAATTGCGATGACTTCTATGGGCGTGATTCTTTTCAGGTAATGGGAAAGTTCCTGTCTGCACTTCCTGAGGGTTCTAAGAATGTATATTCAATGGTCGGTTTCCGCATCGGAAACACATTAAGCGAAAGCGGCACTGTGTCACGCGGGCTTTGCGGTACGGATGAGAACAACTTGCTGACCTCTGTTGTAGAGCGCACCAAGATTCAGCGTATGGACGGTGAAGTGAAGTATATCGATGATAATGGCGAGTGGACTGCTACTCCTGATACTACTCCGGTGAGCATGAACTTCTGGGGATTCACTCCCGATTATTTTGCTTACAGCGAGGAGTTCTTCAAAACGTTCCTTAGCGATCCGAAGAACATGGAGAATCTGAAGAGCGAGTTCTTTATTCCGTTGATGGTGGATAAACTGATTAATGATGGTGTGGCAACTTGCGAGGTGCTCGATACTACCAGCAAGTGGTTCGGCGTCACTTATCCGGAAGACCGTCAGAGTGTGGTTGATAAGATTCAGGCATTGGTAGACGCCGGAGAATATCCTGCCAAACTTTTCTAAAGCTGTGTGATTATTCCCTGTTGTTCGGTTATTGCCGGACAGTAGGTGATAAAAATAAAGAGGGGACTGTCTCTGTAAGGGGATAGTCCCCTCTCTTGTATACTGCTTTGATAACCAAAAACTTGCATGTACCGGATTGTTCCACCGTTTGGTACGGCTTGTACCTTACTAAGGTACGGTCTGTACATGGCAAGGTACAAGCTGTACCATAGTGAGATATAAGCCGTACCAAGGCAAGGTACAAAAAGGCACGCCCCAATTTATATCCTTTTCCTTATTATATACTACTGAAAATCGCTACCTTTGCAGTCTTGAAACGATAAATTCATTGACACTATGATATCCGTAGAAGGACTGAAGGTGGAGTTTAATGCTACCGCTCTGTTCGAAGACGTTTCTTACGTCATCAATAAGAAAGACCGCATCGCCCTTGTAGGCAAGAATGGTGCGGGCAAATCTACATGCTCAAGATATTGGCAGGCTTGCAACAGCCTACCGCCGGAGTTGTTGCCGTTCCACGCGAATGTACTATCGGGTATTTACCCCAGGTAATGGTACTCAGTGACGAACGCACCGTTATGCAGGAAGCTGAGTTGCTTTTGAGCATATCTTTGAAATGCAGGCCGACATCGAGCGAATGAACCAACAGCTTGCCGAACGTACCGATTATGATAGCGAAGAGTATCAGAAACTGATTGATCGTTTTACTCATGAGAATGAACGTTTCCTGATGATGGGGGGGACAAACTATCGTGCTGAAATAGAACGTACTTCAGGGATTGGGATTCAGTCGTGAGGACTTCGACCGTTCTACGAGCGAATTTTCCGGAGCTGGCGTATGCGTATCGAACTTGCCAAGTTATTGCTGCGCCGTCCGGATGTACTGTTGCTGGACGAGCCTACGAACCACCTTGATATAGAGAGCATCCAATGGCTGGAGAATTTTCTTTCCACTCGTGCCAATGCAGTGGTGCTTGTCAGCCACGACCGGGCTTTTCTGAACAATGTCACTACCCGCACCATCGAAATAACCTGCGGACGCATATACGATTATAAAGTGAAGTATGATGAGTTTGTGGTGCTCCGCAAGGAACGTCGCGAACAGCAGCTTCGTGCTTATGAAAACCAGCAGAAACAGATACAGGACACGGAAGATTTTATCGAGCGTTTCCGTTATAAGGCCACTAAAGCTGTGCAAGTGCAGAGCCGCATCAAACAGCTCGAAAAGATAGAACGCATTGAGGTGGATGAGGAAGATAATTCTTCTTTACGGTTGAAATTTGTTTGCAGTAGCCGCAGTGGGAGTTACCCTGTTATTTGTGAGGATGTGGGCAAAGCTATGGAAGCCATGTTATCTTCCATGATGTTAATCTTACTATTAACCGCGGCGAAAAGGTCGCTTTCGTTGGTAAGAACGGTGAAGGTAAGTCCACGCTTGTGAAGTGCATTATGGATGAGATTACGGATTATACCGGCAAGCTGACTTTGGGGCACAATGTGCAAATCGGCTATTTTGCACAGAACCAGGCACAATTGCTGGATGAAAACCGGACTGTCTTCGATACGATTGATCGTGTGGCAGTAGGAGATATCCGGCTGAAGATACGGGATATATTGGGAGCGTTCATGTTTGGCGGAGAGGCTTCGGACAAGAAGGTGAAAGTGCTTTCCGGAGGAGAACGCACCCGTCTTGCCATGATTAAGCTCCTGCTGGAACCGGTGAATTTCCTGATTCTTGATGAGCCTACGAATCATCTTGATATGCGTTCAAAGGACGTTTTGAAAGAAGCAATCCGGGATTTTGACGGTACAGTGATAATTGTCAGTCATGATCGTGACTTTTTGGATGGTCTTGCGACTAAAGTATATGAGTTCGGTGGCGGACTGGTGAAAGAGCATCTTGGAGGTATCTATGATTTCTTGCAGAAAAAGCAGATAGAGAACCTGAACGATTTGCAGAAATCTCCTTCATTGTCATCTTCACCTGCTGTGGGAAAAACGGTAGCCGGCAGCAACGCCGGAGCAACGGCAAGCCAAACTTCTGCCGCCAAACTTTCTTATGGGGAACAAAAGGAACTCAATAAGAAACTCAAAAAGCTGGAACGTCGTGTGGCGGATTGTGAAGCAGAGATAGAACAGACAGAGTCGGCTATCTCTATCCTTGAAGCCAAAATGGCTACACCGGAAGGTGCTTCGGACATGGCGCTTTATGAGCAGCACCAAAAGTTGAAAGCGCAATTGGACAATGTGATGGAAGAATGGGATGCCGCTTCCAGTGAGTTAGAGGAGGCAAGAAAATAATCTTATAACATTTATTTATACTAAGTATGAAAGTATTTCATTTTTTACCTATTGCAGCATTCTGCTTAATGACGGGTGCTTGCAGCACAGGCAAGAAACAGGCTGAACTGACAGCCGGTATTCAGCTTGCCAATCTTGACACAACGGCTTTGCCCGGAACTGACTTTTACCAATATGCCTGCGGCGGTTGGATGAAGAACAATCCGATTCCGGCCGAATACTCACAGTATGGTTCTTTCACCATTCTTGCGGAAAACAACCGTAAGCAGATTCAGGGGCTTATCGAAGAATTGGCCGCTACTCAGCATGAGCCGGGGAGCGTAGCGCAGAAAATAGGCGATTTATACAAAATAGTAATGGATAGCGTGAAACTGAACAAGGACGGTGTAGCTCCTATTAAGGCCGAACTTGATCAGCTGGGTGCTTTGAAGGACAAGAAAGAACTTTATGCATTGCTGGGTGAGATGCAGAAAAAAGGCATTGTTGCCTATAATATTCTGTATGTAGGTGCCGATGAAATGAATAGTAGTATGAATGCCGTACAGTCCTACCAGGCCGGTTTAAGTATGGGCGAACGCGACTATTATCTGGAAAATGATGCGGCTACCGCTAAAATTCGTGATGCTTTCCGCACACACGTACAGAAAATGTATCAACTGGCTGGCTTTGATGAGGCGGCTGCCAAAAAAGGTGTGGAAGTTGTAATGGATGTGGAAACACGCCTTGCCAAAGCATTCCGTTCACGTACGGAGTTGCGCGATCCGCACGCCAATTACAATAAGATGAGTTTGGAAGAGTTGAAGAAGAACTATCCGACTTCGATTGGGATGCTTATTTGTCGGCAATGGACTTGAGAGATGTGAAAGAAATCATCATAGGTCAGCCTGCTTCTTTGAAGGCTGCTGCTGAAATCCTGGATACTTTGCCTATTGAACAACAGAGCCTCTATTTACAATGGAAATTGATTGATGCTGCCGCAGGTACTTTGAATGATGCCATGGCCGAACAGAATTTCGATTTCTATGAACGCACGATGAGTGGCACGCAAGAGATGCAGCCCCGCTGGAAAAAGGCTGTCGGTACTGTTAGCTCTGCTTTAGGTGAAGCGGTAGGTCAAATGTATGTAGAAAAATATTTCCCTGCTGCAGCTAAGGAACGTATGGTGGATTTAGTGAAGAATCTGCAGGAAAGTTTGGGTGAGCGTATCAAAAACCTCGCTTGGATGGGTGACTCTATCAAAATAAAGGCTTTGGAGAAACTGGCCACTTTCCATGTGAAGATAGGCTATCCCGATCAGTGGAAAGATTACTCTACATTAGAGATTAAAGACGACTCATATTGGGCTAATATGGAGCGTGCCAACGCATGGAGCCATGCGGAAATGGTAGCTAAAGCCGGTAAGCCGGTAGATAAAGATGAATGGCTGATGACTCCGCAAACGGTAAATGCTTATTATAATCCGACGACGAATGAAATCTGTTTTCCTGCCGCTATTCTGCAATATCCGTTCTTTGACATGAATGCGGACGATGCCTTCAATTACGGCGCTATCGGTGTGGTAATCGGCCATGAAATGACGCATGGATTTGACGACCAGGGACGCCAGTATGACAAGGAAGGCAATCTGAAAGACTGGTGGACTGCTGAGGATTCCAAGCGTTTCGATGAACGTGCCCAGGTTATGGTGAATGTGTTCGACAGCATTGAAGTGGCTCCGGGATTATATGGCAATGGACGTATGACTTTGGGTGAGAATATTGCTGACCATGGCGGTTTGCAGGTTTCCTATCAGGCATTCAAGAAGGCTACGGCTGCTAATCCGTTGCCGGTAATGGATGGTTTCACCCCTGAGCAGCGCTTCTTCCTTGCTTATGCAGGCGTATGGGGAAATAATATTCGTCCGGAGGAGGTCCTGAACCGTACCAAGAGTGATGTGCACTCATTGGGCAAATGGCGCGTTAACGGTGCTTTGCCGCAAATAGGAGCTTGGTACGAGGCTTTCAATATTACTGAAAATGACCCGATGTTTGTGCCGGTAGAAAAACGGGTTTCTATTTGGTAATAGAGCTTTTTCTATAAAAAATCGGCTCCGCTGAAAGGGTGTTTATGCCTTTTCAGCGGGGCCTTTTTTATACGGTTACGTAAGAGTGCCGGAATTAATAATAAGCCCCTTTTTTAATTATACCTAATTTATTGTATATGAATGTATGTATGAATAAACAAAATTCGTAACTTTGCAAATCAAATAGTAAAATGTACGCATTACTTTAATACGCAAATCCATGTCTGAAACTAAAAGAATCAAAACAGCTCTGGTATCCGTTTACCATAAAGAAGGTTTGGATGAAATCATAACCAAACTGCATGAAGAAGGTGTAGAGTTCCTGTCAACCGGTGGAACACGTCAATTTATTGAGTCTCTGGGTTATCCCTGTAAAGCAGTGGAAGACCTTACTACATACCCTTCCATTTTGGGTGGACGTGTAAAGACCTTGCATCCGAAGATATTTGGAGGTATTCTTTGCCGCCGCGGATTGGAACAGGACATGCAACAAATTGAAAAATATGAAATTCCTGAAATAGACCTTGTAATTGTAGACCTCTATCCGTTTGAGGCAACTGTTGCCAGCGGTGCTGAAGAACCTGCCATTATCGAGAAGATTGATATAGGCGGCATCTCTCTGATTCGTGCTGCCGCCAAGAATTATAACGATGTCGTGATTGTTGCTTCGCAGGCTCAATACCAGCCGCTTCGCGACATGTTGATGGAACATGGCGCTACCACTTCACTCGAAGACGTCGCTGGTTTGCCAAAGAGGCTTTTGCTGTATCTTCTCATTATGATTCGGCTATCTTTAACTATTTTGACGGTGAAGCAGGTTCTGCTTTCCGGCAGTCCGCCAATAACCAAAAGACTTTGCGTTATGGCGAAAATCCGCATCAGAAGGGTTATTTCTATGGTAATATTGATGCTATGTTCGACCAGATTCATGGCAAGGAAATTTCTTACAATAATTTGCTCGACATCAACGCTGCCGTTGATTTGATTGACGAATTTACGGATACCACATTTGCTATTCTGAAACACAATAACGCTTGTGGTCTGGCTTCACGTCCTACTGTATTGGAAGCTTGGAACGATGCGCTTGCCGGCGACCCGGTGTCTGCATTCGGTGGCGTACTTATCACAAATGCTGTGATTGATAAGGCTGCAGCTGAAGAAATCAATAAGATATTCTTTGAAGTTATCATTGCGCCCGATTATGATGTGGATGCATTGGAAATCCTCGGTCAGAAGAAGAACCGCATTATTCTGGTCCGTAAGCAGGCGGCTCTCCCCAAGAAGCAGTTCCGTTCTTTGCTGAATGGTGTTCTGGTACAAGATCGTGATTTGAAAGTGGAGACTCCTGAAGACTTGAAGACGGTAACGACTAAAGCTCCGACTGCGCAAGAAATCGAAGATATGCTTTTTGCAAATAAGATTGTGAAGAACAGCAAGTCTAATGCTATTGTATTGGCAAAAGATAAGCAGTTGTTGGCAAGTGGTGTAGGGCAGACAAGTCGTGTGGATGCCTTGAAACAGGCCATTGAAAAGGCTAAGAACTTTGGCTTTGATTTGAATGGAGCTGTAATGGCAAGTGATGCTTTCTTCCCCTTCCCCGATTGTGTAGAGATTGCAGGTAATGAAGGTGTTAAGGCCGTAATTCAGCCGGGTGGAAGCATCAAGGACGAACTTTCATTCGATTATTGCAATGAACATGGCATCGCAATGGTGACAACAGGGTTCCGGCATTTTAAACACTAATATTAATGATGAATGAAGAACTAAGAGTGAAGAATTGGCTGCGCTTGCTTGCGTTGGTATTCTGCATAGTATCTTAATTTTTCATTCCTAATTTTTCATTTAAGAAATATGGGATTATTCTCTTTTACACAAGAAATAGCGATGGACTTGGCACTGCCAATACTATCATTACCACAAATGGCAAGATAGTAGTGGACGAACCTCGGTGGTAGCTTTGGACCGTCGTACAGACAAGATGATTGCTGTGGGTGAAAAGGCAAAGATGATGCACGAAAAGACCCACGAAAACATACGCACTATCCGTCCGCTTCGTGACGGTGTAATTGCCGATTTCTATGCTTGCGAGCAGATGATACGCGGACTTATCAAAATGGTGAACAATCGTAACCGTCTGTTCTCTCCTTCACTGCGCATGGTGATAGGTGTCCCCTCGGGAAGTACGGAAGTGGAGCTTCGTGCGGTGCGCGACTCTGCCGAGCATGCCGGTGGACGTGATGTCTATTTGATATTCGAACCGATGGCGGCAGCTATCGGCATCGGTATTGATGTAGAAGCGCCGGAAGGCAACATGATTGTTGATATAGGTGGTGGCTCTACTGAGATTGCCGTTATTTCATTGGGGGGTATAGTTTCCAATAACTCTATCCGCATTGCCGGTGATGATCTGACTGCTGATATTCAGGAATACATGAGCCGTCAGCATAACGTAAAGGTCAGCGAACGTATGGCAGAACGTATCAAGATTAATGTCGGTGCGGCATTGACCGAACTGGGTGAAGATGCTCCCGAAGATTATATCGTCCATGGGCCGAATCGTATTACGGCACTTCCTATGGAGGTACCTGTATGCTATCAGGAGGTGGCGCATTGCTTGGAGAAATCTATTTCCAAGATTGAGACTGCGATCCTGAGCGCATTGGAGAATACACCACCCGAACTGTATGCCGACATTGTGCACAACGGCATCTATTTGGCAGGTGGCGGTGCGTTGCTTCGCGGATTGGATAAGCGTCTGACCGATAAAATTAACATACCGTTCCACATTGCGGAAGACCCTTTGCATGCCGTTGCCAAAGGCACTGGTATTGCACTGAAGAATGTCGACCGCTTCTCATTCCTGATGAGATAGGCATGCGAAATTTACTGAACTTCTTATTAAATATAATTACTGGTTCCTCTTTCTTCTGTTGGAGGTTACCAGTTTTGTTTTATTGTTCCGCTTCAATCATTATCAGCAGAGTGTGTATTTCACCTCTGCCAATGGCGTGGCGGGGAAGGTTTATGAAATATCGGGTGGCATCACTTCCTATTTCCACTTGAAGACGGCCAACGAAGACCTGCTCGACCGCAACATGTGGCTGGAGCAGCGGCTTTCGTTTCTGGAAAATGTCTTGAAGGAGAAAGGATTGGACTCCGCCAGGTTGTACAGCATGGAACGGCTTGCTCCTACGGAGTATCAGATATTCAAGGCGAATGTCATAAAGAACAGCTTGAACAAGGCTGACAATTATATCACTTTAGACCGTGGAACAACAGAAGGTATCCGTCCTGAGATGGGAGTTGTAGATGCCAATGGCGTGGTGGGTATTGTGTATAAGACCTCTCCCCATTACTCGTTGGTCATTCCGTTGCTGAACAGCAAGTCAAGCATCAGCTGTAAGATTGTGGGCAGTGATTATTTCGGTTATTTGAAGTGGGAGGGAGGTAATTCCCGTTTTGCCTATCTGAAGGATTTGCCCCGCATGCCGAATTCAATCTGGGAGATACAGTAGTGACCAGCGGCTATTCCACCGTGTTTCCAGAAGGTGTCATGGTGGGGACGGTGGATGACATGTCTGACTCGCACGACGGGCTTTCGTATCTGTTGAAGATAAAGCTGGCTACGGACTTTGGAAAGGTGAGCAATGTGCGCGTCATTTCCCGCAACGGGCAGGATGAACAAAAGGCATTGGAGTCGAGGGCAGACGAGAAGTGACTAAGAAATTAGGGATTAGGGGTTAAGGATTAGGGATTAATCATCTTTATATCTTATAACTTATACACTCAATAACTTGTAACTCGTAACTTATAACTCATTAGCGTTGTTAATTAATTATCTGCATAAAATAGGATGGTTCATAGGCTTGGTACTGTTGCAGGTGCTGATATTGAACAATGTGCATATTGCAGGATATGCCACTCCATTTCTGTATATCTACTTGATACTGAAGTTTGAGTCGGACACTCCCCGCAATGCGTTGATGTTGTGGGCATTCTTTTTAGGGCTGGCTGTCGACGTCTTTTCCGACACACCGGGATGAACGCTGCCGCTACGGTGTTGCTGGCTTTCTTGCGCCCCACTTTCCTGCGGCTGTTCGTGCCTCGTGACACGCTGGATACACTGGTTCCGGCCATCCGTACAATGGGGATTCTTCCTTTCCTGAAATATCTGGTTGTGAGTGTGCTGATACATCACGGCTTGTTGCTTACCCTCGAATTCTTCTCTTTTGCCCATATTGGTACGCTGTTGTTGAGAATTGCGGCAAGTACCTGCTTACTGTGACCTGCATTATGGCTGTTGAGGGAATAAGAAAGAAAGGATAAAGGGATTAAGGATTAGGAATTGATGAAAGACTATACACTGGAAAAGCGGAAATATGTAATTGGAGCGGCGGCTATTGTCATCGTTCTTATTTACGTGTTCCGGCTGTTCGACCTGCAAATCATGACTGATGACTACAAGAAGAACGCGGACAGCAACGCTTTTCTGAACAAGATACAATATCCATCACGGGGGGCTATCTACGACCGTAACGGTAAGTTGCTCGTGTTTAACCAGCCTGCCTATGATATTACGTTTGTGCCTCGGGAGGTGACGCAGCTGGATACACTCGACCTTTGCAGTGCCTTGAACATTACCCGTGAGCAGTTTGACAAACGGATGAAGGACGTCAAGAACCGCTGGATGAACCCCGGTTATTCCAAATACACCCATCAGGTGTTCATGACGCAGCTTTCTGCCGAAGAGTGCGGTGTGTTTCAGGAGAAGCTGTTCAAATTTCCAGGTTTCTATATTCAGCGGCGTACTATCCGTCAATATACCTATAACTCTGCCGGCCATTTGCTGGGAGACATCGGCGAAGTGTCCAAGAAAGACATTGAGAACGATGACTATTATATTCGCGGAGACTATATAGGCAAGCAAGGCATCGAGAAATCCTATGAAAAGTATCTGCGTGGAGAGAAGGGGGTGGAGATTCTGCTTCGTGACGCTCACGGGCGCATCCAGGGACACTACATGGACGGACAGTTGGACCGTTCCTCGTACCCGGCAAGAACCTGACGTTGGGCATCGACATTGACCTTCAGATGTTGGGAGAACGACTGCTTCAACACAAAATCGGTGCCATTGTGGCCATCGAACCGGCTACGGGTGAGATACTATGTATGGTTTCCTCGCCTACCTTTGACCCTCATCTGATGATAGGGCGCCAGCGGGGAAAGAACCACCGCCTGCTGCAGATGGACAAGCGGAAGCCTTTGTTGAACCGTGCCATCATGGGAGCTTATCCGCCGGGCTCCACCTTCAAGACGGCGCAGGCGCTGACCTTCCTTCAGGAAGGGATTATCCACGAAGATTATCCGACTTTCCCTTGTGCGCATGGTTTCAATCATAAAGGCCTTCATGTGGGATGTCACGGACATGGTTCGCCTCTGTCGCTGATTCCTGCCATCGCTACCTCTTGTAATTCCTATTTCTGTTGGGGATTGTATCGCATGTTCGGTGATAAAAAATACGGTTCGCCGCAGAATGCCATTACCGTATGGAAAGACCACATGGTATCGCAGGGCTTCGGCTATCGGCTCGGTACCGACCTCCCCGGCGAACAGCGTGGACTGATACCGAATGCAAAGTTCTACGACAAGCCTATCGGGTTCGTGGAACGGTCTGACGGTGATTAGTATCTCCATCGGGCAGGGAGAGATTCTCGCCACCCCGTTGCAGATAGCCAATCTGGGTGCCACCATTGCCAACCGGGGGCATTTCATTACTCCGCACATCGTGAAGGAGATAGAAGACAATGAACTGGACAGCATCTATCGCAATCCCCGTTATCCCACCATCGACCGCGAATATTATGAAATGGTGGTGAAAGGCATGCGTGCCGCTGTAGACGGAAGTACGGGTAGCGCCACTTGCCGCATGGCGGGAGCCATCCTGCCGGGTGTGGAGGTCTGCGGAAAGACGGGCACGGCACAGAACCGCGGCAAGGACCATTCTGTCTTTATGGGCTTTGCCCCGATGGACAACCCTAAGATAGCCATTGCCGTCTATGTGGAGAACGGTGGTTTCGGTGCCACGTATGGCGTACCTATCGGTGCCATGATGATGGACCAGTATCTGCATGGAAAGCTGTCGCCCGAGAATGAGATACGGGCGGAAGAATTCAGTAACCGGGTGATACTTTACGGAGATGAGGAGAGATGATGATTAGGGATTAAGGATTAGGGGTTAGGGATGAACGGTGAGTGACTTCAATAGTAAATAGTAAATCGTAAAATCGTAAATAAATTGGTGACAAGGAGAGATAGCATATGGAAATCATTGGACTGGGTGACGATTGTCGTTTACCTGCTGCTGATTGTATTCGGCTGGTTCAGTGTCTGTGGGGCGAGTTATGATTATGGTGACCGTGACTTTCTGGACTTCTCTACGCGTGCCGGCAAGCAGTTTGTCTGGATTATATGTTCCTTCGGGCTGGGGTTTGTGCTGCTGATGCTGGATGATTCCCTCTATGACATGTTCTCCTACCTTATATATATAGGCTGATGCTGTTGCTGATTGTCACGATATTCATTGCGCCCGACACGAAAGGGTCGCGGTCGTGGCTCATTCTGGGGCCGGTCAGTTTGCAGCCGGCGGAGTTTGCCAAGTTTGCCACGGCGCTGGCGCTTGCCAAGTATATGAGCGCCTACTCGTTTACGATGAAGAATTGGAAAAGCTCCCTTATGTTGGCTTTCCTGATTCTCTTCCCCATGTTGCTGATTATCCTACAGCGGGAGACGGGTTCGGCATTGGTGTACTCTGCATTTTTCCTGATGCTTTATCGGGAGGGAATGCCGGGCGTGGTACTGTTCTCGGGTATATGTGCAGTGGCCTACTTTGTGGTGGGCATCCGTTTTGATGCGGTGATGATTGCCGATACACCGACGCCTATCGGAGAATTTGCCGTACTGCTGATGGTACTGCTCTTTGCCGGAGGTATGGTGTGGGTTTATAAAAAGCGCTGGGAACCCACACGGAATATTATCGGCAGTTCGCTGGGAGTGCTGCTCGTGGCTTATCTGATTTCGGAATACGTGGTACCCTTCAACTTGGTGTGGGTGCAGTGGGGGCTTTGTGCACTTGTTGTCGGGTATCTTGTCTTTCTTTCTTTAAGCGAGCGCCATTTATCTTATTTTCTGATTGGGCTGTTTGCTTTGGGTTCGATAGGTTTCCTCTACTCCAGCGACTACTTCTTCAATAAAGTGCTGGAGCCCCATCAACAGATACGTATCAAGGTGGTGCTCGGTATGGAAGAGGACCTTGCTGGTGCCGGCTATAACGTGAACCAGTCGAAGATAGCCATCGGCTCCGGGGGGCTGACCGGCAAAGGTTTCTTGAATGGTACGCAGACAAAGCTGAAGTATGTGCCGGAGCAAGATACGGACTTCATTTTTTGCACCGTGGGTGAGGAGGAAGGATTCGTAGGGTCTACGGCTGTACTGTTACTGTTCCTTATTCTTATTTTACGGCTGATTGTCGTGGCCGAGCGGCAGCAATCTCCCTTTGGCCGGGTGTATGGTTATTCTGTGCTTAGTATATTCTTGTTCCATCTATTCATCAATATAGGCATGGTGCTGGGGCTGACCCCCGTCATCGGTATCCCGTTGCCTTTCTTCAGTTACGGAGGTTCTTCTCTCTGGGGATTCACAATCTTGCTGTTTATCTTTCTGCGGATTGATGCGGGACGTAATCGTCGAATTTAGTTATGACCGTTTCCTTGTGGGACATACGAATGGACTTGATTATCATTACATTGCATTTACACATTGTTTACATCGTAATGTAACGGCCGTTACACCGCATTGTAACGTCCTTTACGCTGTATCGTAACGACTTTTACGCTATATTGTAACGCCCTTTACATGCTGGTGTAACGGTCGTTACATCCTGGCGTAAAAGACGTAACGCTACGAGGTAAGAGGGCAAGTTATGATACCCCGCCCGTTTCCGCTTCAAGGAGACGTGAGTGGAGACTGAGGTGGTTGTTAGAAGAAGGTAATAAAGAACAATAGGGAGTTCCTATCTCTTCAGTTTGATGCCGATGTCATTGATTCCTTGCAGCCTTTCGTCCGGTAGCGTATAGGCCACTTTAAAGAGGTAGGTGCCGGGTTTGCCGATTCGAACGCTTCCTGCGGGAACGGCAGTCTGATAGAGACCTCCCCAGCCGTCACCTTTCCAGATTCCTTCTTTGTCCGCGAGGATTAGCTGTATGGTGTCCGTGGGTGACGGAATGGAATCTGCGGTGGTGTAGCAGATGGATAGAGGTAGATTCTGATAGGGGTAGTTGCTTCGGTTACGAACTTCCAAAGACAGTTTGTAGTAGGTCAGTGAGTCGGTGACCTTCACGTCGAAAGAGAGCGTGTCTTCGCGCAGCCAGCCTTCGGTGGGGAGGGATTGGAAGGAATGGTATACGGTCTGTTTGTCGCAAGCGCTCAGCAGGCTTGCGACAAACAGTAGTATGATACCTTTCAGGCAGAGATTCCTATTCTTGAGCCGGTTTGTCATTTTGGGCAGGTCTTTCACCTTGAGGTTTGGGCTTATTGTTACGGGGCGGACGACGGTTGTTATTGTTCCGTTGTTGACGTTCGCCTTGTTGCTGTTCACCTTGTTTGGGTGCTTGCCGGTCTTGTTTCTGTCTCGGTTGCCGGTCTTGCCTGGATTGTTCTCTCTGGTTGTTGGATTGCGGAGCACCCTGCTGCTCACCTCCTTGCGGACGACCGTTTCCACTCTTTTTCTTTCTCTTGTTACGGCTGTTGTTGCTGTTCTCGCCACCGTTGCCGTCACCGCCACTCTTGCCTTTCCGGCTGCGGTCAAAGCGGGTGAGGCTCTCTTGTTCCAGCAAGTCCACCGGCTTTTTGGGCTCGGAGCGATGGGTTTCTTCTATCAGGCTGTCGGGCTTGATGCCACGTTTGTTCAAACCGATAATCTCGAAGGCGCGTCTGCCGCTGATGGTCACCAGGTTGGCAGGGATGTTCTTGTCACTTGAGTAGGTTATCTGGTTGCTCAGAATGTCGGCTTTGAAGAAGAAGAACTCGCCGTCTTTGGTTTCCAGGGTAATCTCGCGTGAGGGCAGGCGTTTCTGTGCTTCCACGTAGCAGTCTACTTCGTAGTTGAGGCAGCACTTCAGCTTGGCGCATTGTCCGGCAAGTTTCTGCGGATTCAGTGATATGTCCTGGAAGCGTGCAGCGCTGGTAGATACCGACACGAAGGAGGTCATCCAGGTGGCGCAGCAGAGTTCGCGTCCGCAGGGACCGATGCCACCAATGCGTCCGGCTTCCTGGCGGGCGCCAATCTGTTTCATCTCGATGCGCACGCGGAAGGCGTCGGCAAGGACCTTGATGAGCTGGCGGAAGTCCACACGTTCGTCGGCTATGTAGTAGAAGATGGCCTTGTTGCCGTCTCCTTGATATTCCACGTCTCCAATCTTCATGTTGAGGTTGAGGTCCAGGGCTATCTGACGCGAGCGTATCATGGTGGAGTGTTCACGGGCTTTTGCCTCGTTGTACTTCTCCATATCCACAGGCTTCGCCTTGCGGTAGATGCGTTTGATGTCTGCCTCGGACTTGATATTGGCTTTCTTCATTTGCAGCGGCACGAGACGTCCGGTCAGGGTCACCACACCGATATCATGTCCGGGGGTGGCTTCTACGGCTACGATGTCGCCTTTCTCCAGAGGTATCTTGTTGCTGTTGCGGAAATATCCCTTGCGGGTATTCTTGAACTGAACCTCTACCAGCTCGCTCTCATCGGCATTGCCGGAATGTCTGCCAGCCAGTCGTAGGTGTTCAGTTGCTTGTCCTGCCTGCCGCAACTCTTGCAGCAGAGACCTCCGCTTCCGTTATGTAGTTTAAATTCCATCATCTATTTATTTACTATTTGACTATTTACTATTTACGATTTGATACTTTGCATTTCATTATTTTGCCACTTTTCATTGTTTCAATAAAACAATCATTTTGAGAGAGAAGTCGAAAAACACCATGCGGGCGTTTACGTTCTGCTCGATGTGGCGTTGCGCTTCACTTAGTTCGTCCATGATACCCATGACGTTCCGTTCGTTGACAAAGGGGGCGAAACGGGTGGCGAAGTTCTGTTCGGGCAGCGTCATGTAGTTCATCTCCTTGCGGTGCAGGTTGTAGATGAAGTTCTCGCGGGTCATGCGCTGGCAGTAGTCCAGGAAGTTCTTCTGCCGTTCGCGTCCCATGGCAGCAAGCTGCTCGCTCCATTGTTTCATTTCCCGTATCTTGCGCTGGTAGGAGAGTCGCATCAGGCTGACAAAGAGGTTGAAGAACAGTTCGTTCTCTTCGTTCAGATGGATGGTCTCCAATGCTTTGATGAAGTCTCCGTTTGCCAGATGGGCTATCGTCTCGCTGTCGCGGGGCTGCACTCCGTACTTCTGCTGCAGGGCTTCGGCTATGTCGGCTTCTTCAATCTTGGGAATGTTGAAGCGCTGCGTGCGGCTGAGGATGGTGGGTAGTATCATTTCCGGAGCTTCGGAGATGAGGAGGAATATCGTTTTCTCGGGTGGCTCTTCCAGCAGTTTCAGCAGCTTGTTGGCGCATACTTCATGCAGCTTTTCGGGTAGCCATACGATGGTGACTTTGTAACCTCCTTCACTGGATTTCAGACTCAGCTTGCGGGTTATCTCGTCGCTTTCTTTGGCATAGATAATAGCTTGTCCGTTTTCGGCATCCATCTCGTTCAGCCAGTGGTTCAGCCCGAAGTAGGGGCTGTTCAGCAACAGGTGCCGCCAGTTGGCGATATAGTCGTCGCAGACTTCCTTTTTCCCTTTGGCGCTCTTGACGATAGGGTATACGAAGTGTACGTCCGGGTGCACCAGCTTATTCCATTTTACGCAGGAGGGACAAGTACCGCAGGCATCGGTTTCCGTCCGGTTGGGACAGCAGATGTAGCGGGCATAGGCAAGTGCCAATGGGAGTTTTCCTACTCCGGCAGGGCCACAGAAGAGTTGTGCGTGGGGGATACGTCCTTCCTGCACTTCTTGTATCAGCCTTTGCTTGGCTGCCTCTTGGCCTATTATGTCCTTGAAACTGAACACGGGTTAATTAGTTATAAGTTATTACTTGTGACACTGCCTATTGTCAATTGTCAACTGTTGATTGTCCATTGTTTAGTAGATTTGTTTGGCTACTTCCTTGATGCTGTCTGTAGCTCCTACCGAGTAGAAGTGGAGGCTTGGGACGCCATGGGCTATCAGCTCTTTGCACTGCTGCACGCACCATTCGATACCCACTTGCTGAGCTTCCGCATCGGTGTTGCACTTCAGAACCTCTTGGGTCAGTTCCTCGGGCAAATCTACTTTGAACGTCTTGGGTATCATGCTGAGTTGTGACAACTTCTTGAAGGCTTGATGCCCGGGATAATCGGGATGGTGACACCGGCTTGACGGGCACGTTCCACGAAGTCGAAATATTTCCGGTTGTCGTAGAAGAGCTGGGTCACGGCATACTCTGCACCCATTTCCATTTTCTTCTTTAGCCAGTAGATGTCTGTATCCATGTTGGGGGCTTCTTCATGCTTTTCCGGATAGCACGCCACACCGTATGAAAACGGGGTATTGGTAACTTTCATCTCGGAGCCGTCCACAAAAATACCTTTATTGAAGTTGTTGATTTGCTCTTGTAGTTCGACGGCGTGGTGGTAACCGTTGCCCACGGGGATAAAAGAGGATTCGTGCTTTGCCTTGTCGCCACGAAGCACCAGCAGGTCGGTGATGCCGAGGAATTGCAGGTCGAGCAGCACGTACTCCGTCTCTTCGCGGGTGAAGCCGCTGCAAAGGATGTGCGGCACCATGGTGATGTTGTACTTGTTCTGGATGGCAGCAGCTACGGCTACGGTGCCGGGGCGGCGGCGCAGGCGGTTTCGCTGGAACAATCCGTTGCCGAGGTCTTTGTACACGTACTCGCTGCGGTGCGTGGTGATGTTGATGTATTTGGGGTCGAATTCCCGTAACGTATCTATGGTTTGATACAGCTTTTCGATGCCCGTACCTTTCAGTGGTGGCAATATTTCAAAGGAAAAAGCTGTTTTTTCGTTACTGTTTATCAGGTCGATTACTCTCATTTCTCTTTCGTTATCTTTGTCCGATTGGCAAAATCTTGCACATTGGGAACAAAAATACAAAAAAGAAATGAGAAATGCCGAAATTGCCGGCTATTCTTTTATACAGCGGATGGAAAGAGCTTTATAGTAGGGCTTACCGGTGACATGGGCAGCGCTTGATACAAACTCGTCGCTTTCGCCGAGAAAATAAATGGTGCTTTCCGAAAGGGTATGCTTTGTATGATCCCAACTCCAAAAGGCGGTCATTTTATTGGGGCTGTTGTGTCCTTTGTTGTACCACATTCCTACCGGGAAAGCATTGAACCGGGTATGGTTGTTGACGGGGGCAACTTCACCGGATACCATTGCCTGCCATTCTCCTGCTTTTAGTATGGAGCATCGTTGCCGGTGTAGTTTTTCAGCTGTTCCCAGTCTGCATCCGATGGAATTTTCCAGCTCTCGGGAGCCAGCTCTCCTGCCAGTATGGATTCTCCATTGTAAAAATAAATGTCATATTTGTCCGGCTTGTAATATCCGGCTTTGTCTGTTCCCAAGTCACTCTGTTTTTTCAAGGGAGCTCCGTCACGGTAGGTGGTGGCATGGAGCTCTTTACCCATCCAGTATTGGGCTCCAATCTTGACAATGGGGTATTCGGTAGACACTCCTTTTCTGATGTCTCGAAGGGTGTAGCATGCCACATTCACTTTGATGGCGTTTTCCGGTTTATCCAGAAGTAGCTTATGGTTATTGTCTATATAGAGCTTGTCTATGCCGGTATATTCCCCTTTAGTGTAGGTAAATCCATAGTCGTCTGTATTCCAGCTTATTCTTCCTCCGCAGATGGTGTCTTTACGGTCTGCAAGCTGTAGGATGACTCCATTGCTCAGGTCGGCCTTTTCATTTTCGCCTATGGGATAGGCTATAACGGCTCTGGAAGTCAATGACGCTGATTTGAGATATTCCTTGCAGACTTCTGCAATGGGTATCCCTTCGTGATAAATTCTGTACACATTTGAAAGAGAAAAGGAGAGAGCGGAGATATGTATGGCAGTGTAATCTTCCATATTGTCGGTGTCGATGGGAGGGAGGCTGCTCCATTCCTTGATTTTTCCGGCAAAACTGCTCAGTACGTTGCTGTTGCTCTGCATGGCTGATATGTTAATGATACATTGCGTGCTGCTACTCATTTCCACTTCGGGTATTGCACAACTGTATATACGTCCGCTCCACTCCATAATGAAGGATTGCTTGCCATCATTTATCGTTTGGGGTATGATGATGAATTCCTTGCCGGTAAGTTTGTTGTCTTTGACGCTCCATTCGCCGGAGGCTATGATGTCTTGTGTCCCCGTAAGATTACTGAAAGTCCCGTCTTCCAGATTATAATCGGCCGAGGTCTTGAGCCGGTTGCGATGATACGCGGATTGGCTTTCAGCAAATCATTGGCAGAGTTGCTTGCGTCGGGTGTCAGAGAGATTGCCAGTTTGGACAGCTTGTGTTGGAACTCCAGGGTTACAGATTTGGTTTTACTGGTGATTCCTTGCGCTTTAGCTACCAAGAAGTCACTTTGTGCGCGGTTTTTCTCATTGCTCTGGTCTATCTGCACAGATACGGGAAGAACGGGTGTACCGGCAGCTACCCCTTCGGTTTGGTAAGGGTGGTAACTTATAAAGTCCAGTGACACATCTCCTTCCGGATAGAATACTGTCTTTTTGGGAACCAGTGTGGAGCCTTCCGTATATTCCAGGGCCAGATTGTCAATATACCGTTTTCCCTTGATGGAGCCGGAGGAAGTGGTTGCAAACAAGCCCATTCTGTCTCCTTTTTCAAAGGCGGTGTTTGTGACCTTGGTACTGGCCTTTTCCATTTTGATAGAGAACGTGATAGGTGTCGTCCCTTCCTCGATTTCCGCTTCTGATTCTTCGTCAATCCGGTTCACACAAGCTGTATTCCCTAAGGACATGCAGCAGAATAAAGAGGCAGCCAAGACTCCTCTTGCAAGAATAAGTTTCTTCATTATATTATTATTGTGGGGCAACGGTTTTTCCGCTTTCCCAATTATACTCAATGAACCTTGTCTTAAAAATATGGATTTAGCAGAGCTATAACCGGTATGGAAAAGTCTTTTACGCTTTTGGATGCTAATTATCAGTATCACGCTTGATGCCGCAGTGCTTTTTAATCTTATTTTTTAATAACTTTTAATAGGTTTCGGGTACAAATGTAATTAAACGTGTTAAATGAAGAGGGATAAATCGATAAAACTTTTATAATTTATTTATCACACTCTGATTTTTTGCCTAACTTTACACGCTAAAATCGTAGACAGTAATAAGTTAAACCATAGATATAAACTCATGCCTTTAAATTTACCCGATAAACTACCCGCTATCGAGTTGCTGAAAGAGGAGAATATATTTGTCATTGACAATTCCCGGGCAACCCAGCAGGATATCCGTCCGCTGCGTATCGTGATTCTGAACTTGATGCCGCTAAAGATTACAACGGAAACGGACCTGGTGCGTCTGCTTTCCAATACTCCGCTTCAGGTGGAAATCTCGTTCATGAAGATAAAAAGCCATACTTCCAAGAACACTCCGATAGAACACATGAAAACATTTTATACGGATTTCGACAAGATGCGCGGTGAAAAGTACGATGGCATGATTATCACCGGTGCTCCGGTAGAGCAGATGGATTTTGAGGAGGTGACTTATTGGGATGAGATTACTGAAATCTTCGACTGGGCGCGTACGCATGTCACCTCTACGCTCTACATCTGCTGGGCGGCGCAGGCAGGGCTCTATCATCATTATGGAGTGCCGAAGTATGCACTGGATAAGAAGATGTTCGGTATCTTTGAACATCGTACCTTGCAACCGTTGCATCCCATTTTCCGTGGATTTGATGATATGTTCTATGTGCCGCATAGCCGCCACACGGAAGTGCGCCGGGAAGATATACAGAAGGTTCCGGAATTGACGCTGCTTTCCGAGTCGGAGGATGCTGGTGTATATATGGCGGTGGCCCGTGGAGGGCGTGAGTTCTTCGTGACCGGCCATTCGGAATACTCCCCGCTGACATTGGATACAGAGTATCGCCGTGACTTGAATAAGGCCTGCCCATTGAGATACCCCGTAACTACTATGTGGACGATGACCCGGACAAAGGAGTGCTGGTGCGTTGGCGTGCCCATGCCAATCTGTTGTTCTCCAATTGGCTGAATTATTTTGTATATCAGGAGACGCCGTATAATATTAATGAAATAGGGTGAGTTACTCGTAACTAAACGATGATAAAGCAACGTAAAATAGAGCTGCTGGCTCCTGCCAAGAATTTGGAGTGTGGCATAGAAGCAGTGAATCATGGGCAGATGCGGTATACATCGGTGCACCCAAGTTCGGTGCGCGTGCGGCTGCTGTCAACTCTTTGGAGGATATTGCCGCTTTGGTGGAGCATGCCCATCTGTATAATGCCCGTATCTATGTGACGGTCAATACCATTCTGAAAGAAGAAGAGCTGAAAGAGACGGAGAGGATGATTTGGGAGCTGTACCGCATCGGTGTGGATGCACTGATTGTACAGGATATGGGGATTACGCGGTTGAATTTGCCGCCCATTCCGTTGCATGGCAGTACGCAGATGGATAACCGTACGCCGGAGAAAGTACGTTTCCTTGCCGATGCCGGTTTCCGTCAGGTGGTGTTGGCACGCGAACTTTCTTTGCAGGAGATACGCGGTATCCATGAGGCGTGTCCCGACGTGCCGCTCGAAGTCTTTGTACACGGGGCTCTTTGCGTCAGTTATAGCGGGCAGTGCTATGTCAGCCAGGCTTGTTTCGGACGGAGTGCCAACCGGGGGGAATGTGCGCAATTCTGCCGTTTACCCTTCAGTCTGGTAGATGCCGATGGCAAGACCATTGTGCGTAATAAGCATCTGCTTTCTTTGAAGGACCTCAACCAAAGCGAGGTGTTGGAAGAACTGCTGGATGCCGGAGCCACTTCGCTGAAGATAGAAGGCCGCTTGAAGGATGTGACCTATGTGAAGAATGTGACGGCGGCTTACCGTAGGAAGCTCGATGCCATTTTTGCCCGTCGCAAGGAATATACCCGTGCTTCTTCGGTACTTGCCATTTCGACTTCCAACCGCAGCTTGACAAGAGCTTCAGCCGTGGTTTCACGCATTACTTCCTACAAGGCAGGGAGGGGAAATCACTTCATTCGATACGCCCAAATCTTTAGGAGAGGAGATGGGCACTTTGAAGGAACAGCGCGGTGGATATATTACGGTGGCAGGCGTGAAGCTTTCCACAACGGAGACGGCGTCTGTTTTTTGGACGAGCAAGGACGTTTGCAGGGTTTCCGTATCAACCGGGTGGATGGTAACAAACTCTATCCGGCAGGGGAAGTGCCTCGCATCAAACCTCGTACACGGCTTTATCGCAATTTCGACCAGGAGTTTGAACGTATCCTTACCCGTAAATCCTCCGAACGCAAAATCGGTGTTTGTTGGGAGTTGGCAGATACTTCTTTCGGGTTTAGCCTGACGGCTGCGGACGAGAATGATAACCGCGTGACACTTTCTTTCCCTTATCCGAAAGAACCGGCACGCACGCCACAGGCGGATAATCTGCGCAGCCAACTGGCTAAGTTGGGGAATACCCCTTTCGAGGTAGCCGGGCATTTATCAGAAGAGGCGTCGGGTATCAGGCTCAATCTCTCTGAAAACTGGTTTCTTCCTGCTTCCGTGGTGGCAGACTGGCGTCGGCAGGTGATAGATAGGCTGATTGTGGCTCGGCGTGTTACTTATCGTCGTGAGTTGCTGTCTGGAAACCGACAAGCCATGCTTTCCCTGCTACTTCACTGACCTATCTGGCAATGTGATGAACAGTGCTGCCCGGAGTTTTTACCGTGAGCATGGACTTTCGTCTATAGCACCTGCCTACGAGGCACAAGCGGTTCCGGATGCTGTACTCATGTTCTGCAAACATTGCCTGCGTTTCAGTATGGGATGGTGTCCCACCTATCAGAAAGGACATTCTCCTTATAGGGAACCTTATTATTTGGTTGGGACGGACGGCAAGCGTTTCCGCTTGTCTTTTGATTGCAAGAATTGCCAGATGAAAGTCATTGCTCATGAAGAGCCGCTTTAATGAAGGACGAAGAATGAGGAATTACTAATAAAGACTTGAAAATGAGGAGTGAGGAACGGCACATAATGAAAGGCTGGCAAATGACCGGTACCGGGAAGCGGGCAGGGACAAACATCCTTTGCGTTCACTGCGTTCCCTCCTATTCTGCATTCTTTATTTTTCATGCTTCATTGCTTTAGTTTCCTGCCATTATTCCCGTCCTAATCTTGAAGATGAACATCTGTCTAAGGAGACGCGTGATTCGCTGGCCTATCTTTTTGAGCGGCATTATACTTGGAATACCAATCTGGAAGTGCTGGCAGATTCTGTGAATTTGGCTTGTCTGCCCGTGAAGGACTGCTATAATATGCTTTATCGGGGAGACCGCGTGGTGGTTGCCGAGTTCGCCATCCATCCTGCCGACAGTGTGGATAGTGTATGGGTGAAGCTTGCCCATTCGCAGGAAGTGCAGGGTTGGTTGCGGGAGTCCGAAATGATGCATGCCTTTGTTCCTACAGACAGCATTTCGCAGGCCATCTACTTGTTCAGTGATACCCATGCCTCTTATTTTATCATTATTTTTGCCTTGTTTGTGGCAGTCTGGCTGTTCCGGGCTTTTCGGCGCAAACAGTTGAGGATGGTGTACTTTAATGATATAGACAGTCTCTATCCGTTGTTGCTATGTCTGCTGATGGCGTTCTGTGCCACTATTTACGAATCTATACAAGTGTTTGCGCCGGAGACGTGGCAACACTTCTATTTTAATCCTACCTTGTCGCCGTTCAAGGTACCGCTTGTGCTTTCTGCTTTTCTGATGGGTATCTGGCTGTTTATAGTGGTGTTGCTGGCGGTACTCGACGATTTGTTTCGCCAGTTAAGTCCGGCGGCGGCCGTATTCTATCTGTTGGGGCTGGCCTCCTGCTGCATCTTCTGTTATTTTTTCTTTATCCTGACTACATCTATCTACGTCGGATACTTGTTTTTGACCGCTTTTGTATGGGTATTCCTCAAAAGGCTTCGCATTTCGCTGCTGGCTTCACGCTATCGTTGCGGCAGATGCGGGCAGAAACTGAGGGAGAAGGGAGTCTGCCCGCATTGCGGAGCTATCAATGAATAAAAAAGCTTTGTAACTTTTCCATATTCAGTAGGAAAATGTAACTTTGTAGTTGAACTTTTAAAAGGAGGAATTGATTATGAGTAGTTTGGAGTTGGAAGCCGGAAAATTGGAGTTGATTCGTGAGATAGTCAATATCAATAGCAGTACTGCATTGGAGAGTCTCAGAAAATATATGAAGGAGGTTTTGAATAAGAATAGTCATTCCATTCCGACAGCGGCAGATAGCAAATTGCTGACTAAGCGTATGCTTGCAAAGTATGCCGGTAGTTGGAAGGACAATCGTGATTCTGATGAAATCAATGATGATATATATGCATCACGCCTTTCTCGAAAAGAAGAAAACTTTAGCCCCTTTGACGAATGAAACGATATTTGCTTGATACTAATATTTGTGTTCACTTCATGCGTCAGAAATTTGGAGTAGACGAACATATTGAAAAGGTGGGCTGGGAACATTGTTGCATTTCGGAGGTTACGGTAGCAGAGTTGTTGTTCGGTGCAGAGCGAAGTAATAATGTGGAGAGAAACTTGCAGCTTGTTACTGATTTCTGCCAAGATATCAAGGTAATACCTTTGTCCTCGGCTTTATGTTGTTATGCCCGGAGTAAGGCTGCCTTATATAGTCAAGGAACTCCCATTGAGGATTTGGACTTATTTATAGGATGTACAGCGGTGGCTAACCAAATGATAATGGTTACTGAAAACAAGAAACATCTGGAAAGAATACCTAATATTGAAATTGAAAACTGGGTACATAGAGGATAACTTCTCCTCTGTCAGATAGAAACATAGAAACGGTCGTTCGGGTATGCAATGTGTAAGTACCGAGACCGTTTCTATTTTCCTTTACTTTCGGAGGGACAAAGCTCTCCAATCAGAACCTGCACCTCAACTCTATTCCCGCCTGCACAGGCCGTCCTTTCTGCATAAATCCGTTCCCCATACTCTCAAAATAGAACGAAGCATACTCTTTGTCCAGTGCATTGCGCACCCAGAAATCAATCTGTCCATGTCCTTTCTGGAAGCTGATACGTCCGTTCAGCGTGCCGTAGAAGGCTTGGCTCACGGTATTCTTCTCGGTCCAGTAGATGCACCCGGCACCGGTGTAGTTGGCGTTCAGCTGGATGCGGTCCAGCCAGTGCCCCGGACGGATGCGGAAGATGTACTGACCGCCCACGTTCATGGTATGCTTGGGAACAAAGTACGTACTTGCCGTTGTAGCTGATTTCCTGAAGCTCCCCATTCACTTTCTCGTTGGTGATGTAATCCTTAAAGGTGGCATAGGTATAACCATAACTTGCATTCAGCGTGAAGTCTGTAGCAACGGCAGCCGTCAAGGCAACCTCTGCCCCCTGGCTGCGGCTTTTGCCGGCATTTGCCGTTTCGCGTCCCAGTCCGCTTGGGGCGAAGCGTGAAATCTGCTGGTCGCGGGTTTCCAGCCAGAAGATGGCGGCGTCGGCATGCAGACGTCCGTCCAGCAGATTCAAGTGTGTTCCTATTTCGTAGTTCCAGGTCTGTTCGGGCTTGTAGACGGTGGCGGATTTTGCATCCGGATTCTCTCCCGCATCGGGGAAGTATTTGCCCACCAGCTCTTTGTAGGCATCCGGCACGTTGCATAATCGCCTCTTTGCTTTGCCGCATCATGTCATTCTTCAAACTGGATTGCAGCAGGTCGGAGAACATCTGCACGTTGTAGCCTCCCGAACGGTAACCTTTGCTGACCGTTGCATACACATTCCCTCTGTTTCGCGCAAAGTCATACTGCAAAGCAAACTTGGGCAACAGCTGAAGATAATCCTTATCAATGTTTCCTTGGTAGCGCGACTCTACGGTCAGCGCCGTCTCCGGCATCATCTCTATTTCGCGGATGACGACGTCGCCCCGCTTCATTTCTCCCTTGATGCCCACCTTGTAGTCCAGGCTGGTGCCGGAGTTGTAATCCATCTTCATACGCTCATAATCCAGGCGTAACCCGGCAGTGAACGACACTCCTTCAGCCCGAATAAATCTCTGAAGGTGGATTGATGAAAGAGTGCCCCATTCAGCAGCGGAGTGTCGAAACTGCCCCCGATGGGCATGGTCCGGCTGCTGATGCCCAGTGAGGGCAGGATATTCATGCTCATGGACGGTCCCATCTCTACTTGTATTTGCGATGGGATGACACTGCCCAACATCTGGTTCAGCATCCCCATTCCGGCTTCCCTGAAAGTGACGGGAGCTTCCGTATTCAGCCATTGGTAGAAGCCGAAGCGCCGGTGGTCCATTGCCAGCGGCTGCCGCTTTTACTCTTCAAGATGATTTCCTCGCTCAGTGCGTGGGAGCGTTGTTTCTGTTGCAGGGTATAGATGTCGTTGGCGGTGAAGTCTTGGTCTATGTCCATGCAGTCCTTTAGAAACTGGTAGCCGGTGACCATGCTCAACGTGAAGTGCTGTGTCTGGTATTCCAGGTTCAGACCCGTGTTCAGCAGGTTGCGGTAGTAGTTGCTGCGGGCGTTATTGGAGATTTTTCCGATGTAGGGCTTCAGCGGCTCGCTCTGTGCTTCGGGGGCCAGGCTGCCTTGGTAGAAATACGGGTAGCCACCCTGGTCGCTGTATTCGTAGTTGATGTTTAGGTCCACCTTCCAGTTGTCCGAGGGGAGGTAGATGGCGCGGATGCGTCCGCCTGCCGATTGCCCCTTGTCCGCTTTCTCGTCCCTCACCGTGTTGCGGAAGAATCCTCCTTGATAATCGTAAAAACCTCCGGTGGAAAAGGCGAACCGTTCCGAAAGGCGGTGATAGTGGGTCAGCGAGGTATTATAGGCATTGTACGTACCTGCCCCATGCGGAAGTCCGTCCCTGGTAGGAGAAGGGCGATTTGGTGTGCACCTTAATCAATCCGCCCATGGCATTGCGCCCGTAGAGCGTGCCCTGCGGACCGCGTAGCACGTCGATGCGCTCTACGTCGGCATAGCTGAAGTCGAAGGCTGACTTGTCTATATAAGGTATATTGTCTACATAAAGTCCTACGGAGGGAGTGTTGATGCGCGAGCCGATGCCGCGGATATAGACTGCCGAATCAGTCGCGAGCCGTAGTCGGGGATAAACATATTGGGCACTACGGATGTCAGATTCTTGATGGAGTTCACCTGTGCGTTCTGCATGTCCTGCTGCGAAAGCAGGGTGACGGCGGCGGGCTGCTCGCGCAGTTTCCGGTTTTCTTTGGGGGCGGCAATGACGGTTATTTCCTCTACATCCACCACTTTCAAGGTGTCTGCCTCTTCGGCAAGTACGTTGCCGGTTGCCAGGAGGCAGAAGATACCGGTCAAAATTCTATATCTATTCATAAACTGGTTTTTTAGCGCCTGCAAAGTAAAGGGATTCTTGCGGAAGGGACAATCCTCATTTATTAGGATTTCGTTCCTGGAGTGCTAATCTTAAATCGTTCCATCATGCGGAAATATCGTTCCTCCGTGGTATATCTCACTGGTGGAACGATTTTTACCCCACGGAGGAACGATTAGATGTTAGCACATTAGCACACTAATTGGGGCGAAGTTTTTCTGAAAAGACTTCGCTTCTGATGTATCCGGTTGTAGGATATATTCTGTCCGCTTCCACATATCCGTGCATCACGGCATAGATAGTCAGCCCGGACACGGACTTGATACCCAGCTTCTCGGTGATATTCTTGCGGTGTGAGATGACGGTGGTCAGGCTGATGTTCAGTTTGTCGGCAATCTCCTTGTTGATGAGACCTTTGGTAATCAGCACCAGCACTTCTATTTCGCGGGCGGAAAGGTCGTGCCCGGCGGCTGTATTTATTGCCATATCCGAGTGTCTGGCGGGTGCCGGCTTTCCGTGGTTTTGTCTGTATTGGTTTCCGTATTGGCGCAGCTGCAGAATGTTTTTTGCCAGATTTTGTTCGTCCTGATAGATGTTTAGCGTCGGCATGCCCGACAGTTGGGGGACGGTTTCACCATTGACCAGCACAATGGTTTTGGGCTTGCGCTCCAGAAAGAAAGCGGTATGCTCGAAGTAAATCTGTGAAGAGATGAAATAATGTACATACATGTCAGGCGTATCATCCATCAGTTCGCCAAAGGAACGGAAAGAGGCGATGATGGCTGTCGGGATGATTTCCTCCAGCAAGTTCTGCAGTCCAGACAGGAGAGGGTGTTGGAGTCGACGATTGCTATTTCAGGAGTCATTCTCGTTTTTTTGTTTCTGCAAAAATACGGATTATTTTTTAGGGTTTGTCTGTGCGGGGCTGCAAAATGAAAAATTCTCCTATGCAGAACTATTCTCCCTCTCCTTTTGGGGAGCGGGGAGTGTCTCCTTTCGCATATTGGCTGGGGCTGACATTGAAATATTTCTTAAAGACTTCCCGGAAGTATTTCCCATCGCAGAAACCGGTTCTTTCTGCTACTTCAGTCACGGAATATTTCCCTTCTTTCAATAGCTCGGCAGCATGTTTCAAACGGATATTCCGTACGAAATCTGCCGGTGCCTGGCCGGTCAGCGCTTTCAGTTTACTGTAGAAACTGGTACGGCTCATATTCAGGAGCGAGCACAATACGTCCACTGTGAAATCGGGATTATCCATGTTCTCCTCGATATGTCTCTTTACATTCGACATGAATTTCCAGTCGAGACTGTTGGAGCAAGTGGTAGTTGTGGAGGGCTCTTCTTCTGTATTGATTTCCAAATTCGCATATCTCTTGCGCAGCAATGCGCGGTTGGCAAGCAGATTGGCAATGCTGGCTTTCAGTATGTTTATGCTGAAAGGTTTTACAATATATTCGTCCGCACCGATATGGAGTCCTTCGAGAATGTTCTTTTCATCTCCCAGTGCCGTCAGCAGTACTACCGGGATGTGGGATGTTTCAATATCGTTCTTGATGGCGATGCATAATTCGTCGCCTCGCATTTCCGGCATCATGATGTCGGAAAGAATCAGTCCCGGCCAGAATTGTTTTACAATGGTCAGCGCTTCCTTGCCGTTGTTGCATACTTGTACATTGTAAATCGGAGAGAACGACTGGAAGAGATAGTTGCGCAGCTCGTCATTGTCTTCTACAATCAAGATGCGATGCAGTTTGTCATTGTCTTCAGTCCGGAGTTCTCCGGCAAGTTTCAAAGGAACGGTGGGGACATCCGGTTCATAGAAGGTCTTCTTATCCTTAACGGACAGAGTGAAGTTCTTGAACTGTTCTTTCTCTTTGGGAAGGATGATTCTGACAGTACTGCCTTGGCATTCGGTGCTCTCAATGTATATTTTTCCATTGTGCAGGCTTACCAGCTTCCGCACCAGCATCAGACCGATACCGCTTCCCGTTATTTTGGAGTTGATGGCATTTGTTCCACGGAAGTGCATCTTGAACAGTTTTCTTTGTTCTTTGGCGGGAATTCCTATTCCATTATCTTTGACTTCTAGTCTCCAGGAGCTTTTCATGTCATAAACAGAAATGAGTATATCGCCATTTTGGGGAGTATACTTCAGAGCATTGGATATGACATTTTCCAGGATAGAGTCCATCTTCTCTTTGTCGAACCATACATTCATGTAGCTGAAATTGCTTTCGTATCTGAAAGTGATATGTTTTATGGTGGCATAGGTCTGGAAATTGTTGTATATCTCCTTGATGTAAGTATTCAATTCATATTCTGCTATGTACAGATGAGGGGAATATACTTCTGCCCGTTCAAAGTTTATCAGATTGGTAGTCATGCGCAGGAGGGAGTTGACATTTCTCAGTGCCATGTGCATATTGTTGGTCTCGGCTTCGTTCAGTGTCTTGTTTTCAAGCATTTCTTCCAGAGGTGCCTTTATCAGTGTCAATGGCGTGCGGATATCATGCGCGGTATTGACAAAGAAACGGGTTTTCTCATCGGATATCTTTTTCTGTTTTCTCAGTGCCATGACACGGAAACCGACAACGGACATCAGTACTGTCAGCAGGACATAGCAGGCTATGGCCCAAAAACTGAACCAGACGGGGCGCGCAATGCTGATGTCGATGCTTCGCTCTTCAAAATAAAGATAAGGCTCTTCCTTGGATACCGCCCGTATGTAAAGTTTGTAATCGCCCGAGGCAAGGTTGGTGAAGCGGAGATGCCCTTCTTCACCCAGGCGGTTCCAGTCATCGTAAAAGCCTTCCAGCTTCCAGTAGAAAGTGACATTGTCCGGCGCGTCATAATTGATGGATGAAATGCTGAGGGAAAAAGTGTTCTGGTTGTATTTCAGCTTTAACCGGTCTGTCTGGTTGATATTTTCCTTCAAGGGGGAATTCGTACTGCCGGGAACGACAGTCTGATAGAGTATCTGAAAATCGCTGAGTATCATAGGAGAGTAGACATAGTCCGGCAACTTTGTCCCTTCGGGGAATTCGATGGCTCCGTCTGTGCTGCCAAAGACAAAACCCTTGTTCTTGCGTAACGTTCCGGAAGAGGCACTGAAGCAGGAGGACATCAGCCCTTGCTCTTTGGTCCAGTTGTGGAATGTCTTCTCCGTAGGGTGGAAACAGCTGATTCCGTTTTCGGTACTCATCAGGATATGCCCGTCCGACTCGGGGAGTATGGTGTAGATGTTGTTTGAAATCAAGGCACAATTGTCCTTGTGATAATGCTTGAACGTATTGTCCTTTGCGTTGTAGACAACCACTCCGGAGCCGTTTGTTCCTATATATAGAGAGAGGTCTTCCGCTTGGTAAAGTGTGTTGATGTAGGTCGTCTCTTCCTGCAAGGCGACATATTGGAATCTACCCGACTCTTTGTCCAGCAGATACAGTCCGGCACTTGTCCCAATCCACATGTGTCCGTCGTCCTTTTCTGTAATGGCGGTGACGGAATTTATTCCGGGATACAGACGGACAGAATTCAGAGACAAATCGAAGCATTTCAGATTATAGAATCCTCCGGACCAGATATATCCTTTGGAGTCTTTAACAATGTCTCGGATATACTTGTCAGGACGTATGTTATCCGGACTGAGCAGGTAAGGGGGAGAAATATTCTACCGAGAGTGTCCTTTTATTTATTTTGTATACTCCCGAAGTATATCCTCCTGCCCAAATAATGCCGGGTGATACCTCGCATAGCGTAATGAATATGTGGTTCTTGTCTTTCAGTTGATGGTCGAAGGAACTTAGGAATGAGTGCCACTGCCCGGTTTTCGATTGATAAAGGCTGATTCCGTTGCTTGTTCCGAACCATAGGTCTCCGTCACTGTCTTCAATGACAGAGTGTACCTGATCGTTGACCAGCGATTGTCTGTTTCCGATGGAATGCTTTATCCAGTTATAGTTTTTGTACCGGTTGTCTATAATGGTAATCCCTTCCGGGTAGTTGGCTATCCATATCCGCTTTTCTTCATCAATATAAATGTCATTGATGTTATTGCTGTTCATCTCATTGTAACTTTTGTAGCTGGAGGTGATGTACGGTTCCGAGATGCACGAGTTCACATTGATTTTGTGTATGCCCATACCTTCTGTCGCTATCAATAGCTCTGTCCGGTTCAGAGGTCTGATTCGGGCAATGTTTACATCGCTCAAATCCGTATTGGAGTGTATAATCCGTTGTTGCCGTATGTCGTAGGCAAAAACTCCTTTTTCAAAAGTACCGATGAAAAGTCTTTGTGATTCTTGATGGAAATGGAGTGCACTGATTTGTGCCTGGATTTTGTCAAGAGGTTCAAGAGGGACAATCTGCAATGCTTCGTTTTCGAGTTTGACGTATCGCACTCCCTTGTTGGTGGCCATGAAGAAGTGGTCGTTGTCCACTTGTTCGATACTTGTAATGCTACTTTTCAGTTCATTGGGCATTTGATGGGTCTCTCCGGTTTGTGTGTCGTAAAGAGCGATACTGTATCTGCTGCACAGCCAAATCCTATGATTGTGGTCCATATAGCCGTAGCTGATATTGACCGGTGTCTTGGGCAGTTTATATACTTTATTGAACACATCGTGTTCTTGGTTGTATTGAAAAATGCGGCCGGCTTTACCTATGACCCATAACTTCCCCTTCTCTTCAAAATACAACCAGCCGAGATGGATGGGGGAACTCGATTCTTTGTTTTCTCCTATTAATTTATAATGTTTGATGTCTTTTCCATTGTACCGGTCTATGCCTTCGTTGGTGAGGAACCACATGTACCTATCGAATCCTTTTGAATGTCGAAGATTCTGCGGTTACTCAATCCGTTTTCTACTCCTATGTATTTATAAGTTTGCGCCGTGGCAATGAGGGGTAAAAGGAATAGAAAGCATACAATGTTTATGATGAATCTCATATAAATATTTATCTATAAATACAATATAACAACATGCGTGTGATAATAGTTTACAAATTAAACGAGAAAAAGTGAGATTTCAAAATTTAAATGTCAATATTGCAGCTTAACCAAGGAATGCCTTTGCAGCTTCTGCACACCGTTCGCCGTCAATCCCGGCAGAAACGATGCCTCCGGCATATCCGGCGCCTTCTCCGCAAGGGAACAATCCTTTTATACGTACATGTTGCAGTGTTTCCTTGTCTCTTGTTATGCGTACCGGTGCCGATGTGCGGGTTTCCACTCCAATCATTGTCGCCTCGTTCGTCAATAACCCCCGGCTGTATTTCCCGAATAGCTGGAGACCTTTGCTCAGGCGTTCTGCAATGAAAGAGGGCATCCAGAAGTGGAGAGGTGAGGATACCAAGCCTGGTGCGTATGAGGTTTCCGGCAGGTCGTAGCTTAGTTTCTTCTTGGTGAAGTCCACCATTCTCTGTGCCGGTGCTGTCTGCTTCATATTGCCTTGTTGCCAGCAGAGGTACTCTAGATACTCTTGAAAATGCATCATACTCAATGGAGAATTGGCAGTTGACAATTGACAATTGGCTGCGCTGTCGTGCTGCATAGCAATTGTAAATTGTAAATTGTCAATAGTAAATTGCTCCAAGTCTTCCGGGCGTAGCTCTACCACCATTCCCGAATTGCTCCAACGGGAACCGCGGTTGCTGGGACTCATCCCGTTGACTACAATCTGCTCGGGACGCTGGCGGCGGGCACAACGAAGCCGCCGGGACACATGCAAAAGCTATATACTCCTCGTCCGTCCACCTGGTTTACAAAGCTATATTCGGCGGCAGGCAGATATTTTCCCCGTCCGTTCCGGTTGTGATATTGTATTTGGTCTATCAAGGTGGCGGGGTGTTCCAGTCGTACGCCTACGGCAATGCCTTTAGCTTCAATCTCTACATTGTTGGCGGCAAGCCAGCGGTATACGTCCCGGGCAGAGTGACCGGTGGCAAGTATCACCGGGCCAAGGAAAGTCTTGCCGGTATTTGTTTCAATGCCTTTGATTTCATCCTTCTCTATGAGTAGGGCGTCCATGCGTGTTTCAAAGTGGACTTCGCCACCGCACTGGATGATAGTGTTCCGCATGTTTTCAATAACACGCGGCAGTTTGTCCGTACCTATGTGCGGATGTGCATCTACCAGTATGGAAGTGGAGGCTCCATGTTGACAGAAGACATTCAGAATCTTGTCTACATTGCCGCGCTTTTTGCTGCGTGTGTACAGCTTGCCATCCGAGTAGGCTCCGGCACCTCCCTCTCCGAAGCTGTAATTGGACTCCGGGTTGACGAGTTGCTGGCGGCTGATTTGCGCCAAGTCTTTCTTGCGTTCCCGTACGTCCTTTCCACGCTCCACAATGACGGGGCGCAGACCGAGCTCTATCAGTCGCAGGGCGGCGAAGAGTCCTCCGGGACCGGCGCCTACCACTACTACTTGGGGCTTTCCTTCTACATTATTATATAAGGTATGTTGATATTCGTCCTCTTTCGGCATTTCGTTCAGATATGCCCGTACGTTGAGGTTGATATAGATTGTCCGTTGGCGGGCATCGATACTGCGCTTCAAGATACGCGCTGCGGTTATCTCCCGTGCATTCAGTCCTTTTTCGTGTATTAAGTACTCTTTCAGGCGTTGCTCGTTTGCCGCTACTTCGGGCAATACGCGTAGTTGGTATTCTTGTATCATAACGATTATCCGAATAAGGCACGGAATGCCTCTTCTACCTTCGTACCGGTATTAATTCTATTTTTATCTTTTGGGTATTGAGTCCCTGCATATTATACTTGGGAAGTATAAAACGCTTGAAGCCAAGTTTCTCTGCTTCTCCGATGCGCTGCTCAATGCGGTTTACCGGGCGTATCTCTCCCGACAGACCTATTTCTCCTGCCATGCACACCTCTGGCTCTATGGCCGTGTCCATGTTGCTGGAGAGGATGGCGCTGATGACGGCAAGGTCTATTGCCGGGTCGTTCACTTTCAATCCGCCGGCAATATTGAGAAATACATCTTTCTGTGCCAGTTTGAAGCCTACACGTTTTTCCAATACGGCCAGCAGCATATTCATGCGGCGGATGTCGAACCCTGTGGCAGAGCGTTGTGGGTTACCATATACGGCACTGCTGACCAATGCCTGCGTCTCGATGGGGAACGGTCTGATGCCTTCTATCGCGGAGGCGATGGCTATGCCGCTCATACCTTCATGGTCTTGGCTCAGCAGCAGTTCGGATGGGTTGCTCACCTGCCGTAATCCATCTTGCCGCATTTCGTAAATACCCAGTTCGGCAGTGCTTCCGAAGCGGTTCTTGATGCTGCGCAGGATGCGGTACATGTAGTGCTGGTCGCCCTCGAACTGGAGTACGGTATCCACGATATGTTCCAGTACCTTGGGGCCGGCTATGCTTCCTTCCTTATTGATATGCCCGATAAGGATGACCGCCGTATGCGTTTCCTTGGCAAAGCGCAGGATGGAGGCGGAACATTCCCGTACCTGGCAATACTCCCCGGCGACGATTCAAGGGTTTCGGTAGAAATCGTCTGTATGGAGTCGATGATGACGATGTCCGGGCGGATGTTCTTGATATGGACGTAAATCTGTTCCAGGGAAGTTTCGCACACGATGAGGCAATCACTGGAAGCACTTGTCAAACGGTCGGCACGCAGTTTCAACTGACGGGTACTTTCTTCGCCGGAGACGTAGAGGATACGTTTCTCCGGTATACGGAGTACGGTTTGTAGCACCAGGGTGGATTTCCCGATACCCGGTTCGCCGCCAATTAATACAAGAGAACCTTGTACCAGACCGCCACCCAGTACCCGGTTCAGTTCGGCATCATGGAGATCGATGCGCGGTTCGTCATCGGCTACAATTTCATGGAGGGTTACGGGTTTGGCTTTGGCGGTCTCTATACCCGATACGGGACGTTTGTTCACCACTTCTTTCCGTACCACCTCTTCCACATACGTGTTCCACATTCCGCACGACGGACACTTGCCTACCATTTGGGAGAGTCTTGTCCGCAGTTGCTGCATACATAAACCGTCTTCTCTTTAGCCATAGTTGTGCATTCTCTTCTAAAATGATTGCCCAAAGGTACAATTTTTCGATGCAGGGCTTGCAGACTCCCATAGAGTTTTTTTATTTTTGTGAGTAGAAAACAATAACATGTTATAAAAGCCATGATAGAAGATATTCTTGCATACAACAAGCGTTTTGTAGCCGAGAAGGGGTATGAGAAATACATCACGAATAAATACCCGGATAAGAAGATTGCCATCCTCTCTTGTATGGATACCCGTTTGACCGCTTTACTGCCGGCAGCCTTGGGCATCAAGAACGGCGATGTGAAGATGATAAAGAATGCGGGTGGAATCATTTCACATCCGTTCGGTAGTGTCATTCGTAGCCTGATGGTGGCCATTTACGAGTTGGGCGTGACGGAAGTGATGGTTATTGCCCACTCCGATTGCGGTGCGTGCCACATGAGCAGCGCCCAGATGATAGAGCATATGAAGGCCCGGGGCATCAAGCAGGAGACGATTGATATGATTCGTTTCTGCGGAGTGGATTTCGAGTCTTGGCTGTATGGATTCGAAGATACGGAGAAATCGGTAAAGGGTACGGTGGAAGCTATTATCAATCATCCGCTGATACCGAATGATATCAATGTCAGCGGTTTCATAATAGATTCTGTGACGGGAGAATTGACCCCGGTGCAGTGATAGTTGTGCTTCACACGGTAATTTCCCCTGCCAGCGGTCGTCCCATCAGTTCGCGTATTTCGGCAGGTGGATAATCGTGCCCCAGAAGGAACATCAGCTTGGTTACGGCAGATTCCGTTGTGCTGTCATATCCGCAGACAACTCCTGCCTGCATCAGTTGGTAACCGGTTTCATAGCGCTCCATTTCAACAGTGCCGGCACTGCATTGGGTGACGTTGACAATGATGATGCCTTGTTCGCAGGCATCATGCAGGTGGCGTAGAAACCATTCCTTTCGGGGAGCGTTGCCGGAACCGTAGGTTTCGAGGACTACGGCCTTCAGTCCTTTAGTGGCAAGTATGGCTGCCACGACATTTTCCTGAATACCTGGAAAAAGCTTCAGTATGGCGATGTTGGTATCAAGCAGATAATGAGGCTCCAGTTCGTGGGGAGTGCCGTGCGTATGAATTTGCACATTATTATATTTAATATGTATACCGGCGGAAGCGAGTACCGGATAATTGAAGGAACGGAAAGCATTGAAGTTCTCCGCGTTCATTTTGGTGGTACGGTTGCCGCGCATCAGGTGGTTTTCGAAGAAGATGCAGACTTCGGGTACGATGGGCTGTCCGTTGGAGTGGCGGTCGGTGGCTATTTCGATGCTGGTCAGCAGGTTTTCCTTGCCGTCTGTGCGGAGCACGCCAATGGGCAGTTGCGAGCCGGTTAGGATGACGGGCTTGTTCAGCCCTTCAAGCATGAAGCTGAGTGCAGAAGCTGTGTAGGCCATGGTGTCTGTGCCATGCAGGATGACGAAGCCTGTATATTGGTTGTAGTTGTTGCTGATGATGCGTACCAGTTTGCGCCAGGCATCGGGGTCCATGTCCGAGGAATCCATGGGCGGGTCGAATTGATAAGTGTCGATACGGAACGCAAATCTCTGAAGTTCGGGAACATGTTTCTGCAACTGCTCGAAGTTGAAGCTTTCCAGGCGCCGGTTTCTGCATTCTCTATCATTCCGATAGTTCCACCGGTGTATATTAGCAAAACGGAAGTATTTTCTGGGTTCATGCGCACTTTTCTTTCATGTTTTCCATGCAAATATAATGATATATATTGAGAGTGATAGCAAAATGTTAGAAAAGAATAAACGGATATACAGAAAAAAGGTATGGAAAGTGTGAAAGTGTAAGCCGTAAGTTGTGCATATTTCTTGCCTTTTTAGAGGCTTTCTGTATTTTTATCGCAAAAAAGTCGCAAAAAGTGATAGATTGAATGTTTTTATTGTTACTTTTGCAACACTTATCATAAATGATAGAAACAAGAGACTATGAACAAGTACTATCAACATACAGTCACATCCATGTGGACCATGACCCTTAGGGGTTAGGGATAGTATTTTGTGTTTCTACGTGTTACACCATTTTCAAGCAGTTTTTCCATTTAATTAAAGTCAATGCAAGCCGTAGCAGCTTGTTTCCGACACATTGTATCAACCATCTCAACAATATAAAGAGAAATGAAGTAATGAAATTCGGCGGAACGTCCGTAGGTTCCGTGAACAGTATTTTGAGCGTCAAGAGAATTGTAGAAGCAGTCGATGAACCGGTTATCGTGGTGGTGTCCGCATTGGGCGGCATCACGGACAAGTTGATAAACACCTCTAGAATGGCGGCAGCCGGTGATGCTTCTTACGAGAATGAGTTCCGGGAGATTGTCTACCGTCATGTGGAAATGATTAAGGAAGTGATTCCGGCAGGCGAGGTGCAGGTTGCCTTGCAACGCCAGATTGGTGAGCTGCTCAACGAGCTGAAGGACATCTTTCAGGGCATTTATCTGATAAAGGACCTTTCGCAGAGACGTCCGATACGATTGTGAGCTATGGCGAGTCTTTCATCTATCATCGTTGCCCAGTTGACGGGAGCGGAGTGGTTTGACTCACGCAAGTTTATCAAGACGGAAAAGAAGCATTCCAAGCATGTGCTGGATACGGAGCTGACAAATTCGTTGGTGCGCGAGACATTCAGCAGCCTGCCCAAACGCGTATTGGTTCCGGGTTTTATCTCCACAGACAAAATGACGGGAGAGGTAACGAACCTGGGTAGAGGTGGCTCTGACTATACGGCGGCAATCATTGCTGCTGCACTGGATGCCGACAGTCTGGAAATCTGGACGGATGTAGACGGATTCATGACAGCTGACCCGCGTGTGATTTCCAGGGCATACACTATCAATGAATTGAGCTATGTGGAAGCTACGGAGCTTTGTAACTTCGGTGCGAAAGTGGTCTATCCGCCTACAATCTATCCGGTTTGCCACAAGAATATCCCCATTCTGGTGAAGAATACCTTCAATCCGGAGGGTGTGGGAACTGTCATCAAGCGAGAGGTTTCCGACCCGCAAAGCAAGGCCATCAAGGGTATTTCATCCATCAATGATACGAGCCTGATTACAGTGCAAGGCCTTGGTATGGTAGGTGTCATCGGTGTGAACTACCGTATCTTCAAGGCGCTGGCAAAAAATGGCATCAGTGTATTCCTTGTGTCCCAGGCTTCTTCGGAGAATTCAACGTCTATCGGTGTGCGCAATGCGGATGCCGACCTGGCTTGCGAGGTGCTGAACGAGGAGTTTGCCAAAGAGATAGAGATGGGAGAGATTTCTCCTATTCAGGCAGAAAAGAACCTGGCTACCGTGGCCATCGTAGGCGAGAACATGAAGCATACACCGGGTATTGCCGGAAAGCTGTTCGGTACGTTGGGGCGTAACGGTATCAATGTGATTGCTTGTGCGCAGGGTGCTTCGGAAACCAACATCTCGTTTGTAGTGGACAGCAAATCATTGCGCAAATCGCTGAATGTCATCCATGATTCTTTCTTCTTGTCGGAATATCAGGTACTGAATCTTTTTATCTGCGGCATAGGAACCGTAGGCGGCAGCTTGATAGAGCAAATCCACAGCCAGCGCCAGAAGCTGATGCAGGAGAACGGCCTGCAGCTGAATGTAGTGGCATTGCCGATGCAAACAAAGCCATGTTCAGCCGCGAAGGTTTCGATTTGGGACGTTTTCGTGAAGAACTGCAGGAGAAGGGAAAGGACAGCTCTCTGGAAACGCTGCGTAATGAGATTATCGGTATGAACATCTTTAACTCTGTCTTTGTGGACTGTACGGCAAGTGCAGGCGTGGCTTCCCTTTACAAGGACTTGCTGCTGCACAATGTTTCGGTAGTGGCTGCTAACAAGATTGCTGCTTCTTCCGAATACGAGAACTACCGTGAACTGAAACAGATTGCCCGCCAACGCGGTGTGAAGTACTTGTTTGAAACCAATGTAGGCGCCGGACTCCCCATCATCAATACCATTAACGACCTTATCCATAGCGGTGATAAGATATTGAAGATTGAAGCCGTGCTGAGCGGTACGTTGAACTATATCTTCAATAAAATCAGTGCCGACATTCCTTTCAGCAAGACCATTAAGATGGCGCAGGAGGAACGTTACTCCGAGCCCGATCCGCGTATCGACCTCAGCGGAAAGGATGTTATCCGCAAACTGGTGATTCTGGCACGCGAGGCCGGTTACTGTTTGGAACAGAGCGATGTTGAGAAGAACCTCTTTGTGCCCGATGACTTCTTTGAAGGCTCCCTGGATGACTTCTGGAAGAAAGTGCCGAGCCTCGATGCCGATTTCGAAGCCCGCCGCAAGGTGTTGGAAGCCGAGAACAAGCATTGGCGTTTCGTAGCCAAACTGGAAAATGGCAAAGCATCTGTCGGTTTGCAGGAAGTCGGCGCCAACCATCCGTTCTACGGGCTGGAAGGCAGCAATAACATCATCCTGCTGACCACGGCACGTTATAAGGAATATCCGATGATGATACAAGGCTACGGAGCCGGTGCGGGTGTAACGGCTGCGGGGGTATTTGCGGATATTATGAGCATTGCAAACGTTTAATCCAAATCGTAATATAGAAAGATGAAACACATCATTATATTGGGTGATGGTATGGCCGACTGGCCCGTGAAGGCTCTGGGAGGCAAAACCTTGCTGCAGGCGGCTACAACTCCCTATATGGACAAGCTGGCACGCATGGGACGTGTGGGAAGGCTGGTGACGGTGCCGAGGGATTTCATCCCGGCAGTGAGGTGGCGAATATGTCCGTTCTGGCTATAACCTGCCGAAGGTGTACGAAGGCCGCGGTCCATTGGAGGCGGCGAGTATCGGTGTGGACTTGCAGCCGGGTGAGATGGCGATGCGCTGCAACATTATCTGCATCGAGGGAGACAATATCAAGAATCATTCTGCCGGGCACATTACTACAGAGGAAGCGGATGTGCTGGTAAAATACCTTCAGGAGCATTTGAGTGATGACCGCGTGCATTTCCATACGGGCGTGCAATACCGCCATCTGCTGGTAATAAAAGGAGGGGACAAGCGCATTGACTGTATGCCGCCCCACGATGTCCCTTTGAGGCCTTTCCGTCCGTTGATGGTGAAGCCGATGGAGGGTACGGAGAATATTTCGGTCCCCGAAGGCGGTGCAGAGCTTACTCCGAAGCAGACTGCCGATTTGATTAATGATTTGATTCTCCGTTCGCAAGTGTTGCTGGAAAACCATCCGGTCAACATGAAGCGGAAGGCTGAGGGTAAGGACCCTGCCAATAGCATCTGGCCGTGGAGTCCCGGTTATCGTCCGCAGATGGAGCGCCTTTCAGACAAGTTCCCGCAGGTGAAGCGTGGTGCTGTGATTTCTGCCGTGGATTTGATTAACGGCATCGGCTACTATGCCGGATTGCGGCGCATCACCGTAGAAGGTGCGACGGGGCTTTATGATACCAACTATGAGAATAAGGTGGCTGCCGCCCTTGATGCATTGCGGACGGATGATTTTGTCTACCTGCATATCGAGGCCAGTGATGAGGCCGGTCATGAAGGAAACGTCCCCTTGAAGATTATGACGATTGAGAATCTGGACAGCCGTGCCGTAGGTCCTATCTACGAGGCTGTGAAGGATTGGGAGGAACCCGTTGCTATCTCCGTATTGCCCGACCATCCCACTCCCTGCGAACTCCGTACGCATACGGCCGAACCTATCCCGTTCCTCATTTGGCATCCGGGTATCGAGGCTGACGAAGTACGGACATTTGATGAAGTGGCAGCCTGCGAAGGCAGTTACGGACTGATGAAAGAAGACGAGTTTATTAATGAATTTATGAGTTCCACCACAGAGTAACACAGAGTTTCACGGGGTTTTATTTATAGAGAATTCTGTGAGACTCTGTGGTGAATAAAAAAATACCGCAATGAAATATTATAGCACCAACAAACAAGCCCCCGAAGCCACTCTTGAAGAGGCCGTGGTAAAGGGGCTTGCCGCAGACAAGGGGCTTTTCATGCCCTTTACAATCAAAACTCTGCCACAAGAGTTTTACGATAGCATCGATACACTCAGCTTTCAGGAGATAGCCTATCGCGTGGCAGATGCTTTCTTTGGCGAGGATGTTCCTGCCGATACGCTGAAACAGATTGTTTATGACACACTCAGTTTCGATGTCCCTCTGGTCCGGGTGACGGAGAATATTTATTCGCTTGAGCTGTTCCATGGTCCGACGCTTGCCTTTAAGGATGTGGGCGGTCGCTTCATGGCGCGTTTGCTGGGATACTTTATCAAGAAAGAGGGCAAGAAGCAAGTCAATGTTCTCGTTGCTACTTCCGGTGATACGGGGAGTGCTGTTGCCAATGGTTTCCTCGGTGTGGAAGGCATACACGTCTATGTGCTCTACCCGAAGGGAAAAGTCAGTGAAATCCAGGAGAAACAGTTTACTACCTTAGGGCAGAATATCACGGCCATTGAGGTCGATGGCACGTTCGACGATTGCCAGGCTCTGGTTAAATCCGCTTTTATGGACGGGGAACTCAACGAGCACCTGCAACTGACCAGCGCCAATTCCATCAACGTGGCGCGTTTCTTGCCGCAGGCATTCTATTACTTTTATGCCTATGCTCAACTGAAGCGTGCCGGTAAGGGAGACAATGCCGTCATTTGTGTACCCAGTGGTAACTTCGGCAATATCACTGCCGGCCTCTTCGGCAAGCGTATGGGACTACCCGTGGAACGCTTTATCGCTTCCAACAACCGCAATGATATCTTCTTCCAATATTTGCAGACGGGTGTTTATACACCGCGTCCCAGTATCGCTACCATTGCTAACGCGATGGATGTGGGCGACCCGAGCAACTTTGCCCGCGTACTCGACCTTTACGGAGGCAGCCATGCCGCCATCTCTGCCGAAATCAGCGGTGCCACTTATACCGACGAGCAGATTGCCGAAACTATGCGGGAAGTGTGGAAGAAAGACCATTACCTACTCGACCCGCACGGAGCCTGCGGCTTCCGGGCCCTGGCCGAAGGACTGAAACCCAGCGAAACGGGCGTATTCCTGGAAACGGCCCATCCGGCGAAGTTCAAGGATACAGTGGAGAAGATTATCGGTGAAGCCGTAGAAATACCTGCCAAGCTTCAGGCCTTTATGCGCGGTGAGAAGAAGAGCCTGCCAATGTCGAAGGACTTTGCAGACTTCAAGCAATATCTGATGCATGTATAAAGAATGGGACGTCAGTAAAGAAAAACACCGGATTGCTTGACATTGTCTTTCGGATGTTGTATCTTTGTAACTGCAATCTTAGTTCAGATTCAATTTTAAATTAGCATAAAAGGAGAGGCGTCGCTTCTCCTTTTTTGTTGTGTTCTTCCGTCACTTCATTAGCCAAAGCTTAGGGTTTACTCTCCTAAACCGGTGCTTTACAGATTTAATCCTCCACTTCAGCAAGCGGAATGGCAGGCATTTGCTTGGAAAATCCCGGCGGTTTTGACGAAAAGCTCGGATGTTTTTGACGAAAAGTCCGGATGTTTCGGATGAAAAGCTCCGAGCTTTCGGATGATATGTTCAGCGCTGACAGATGGTGTGTCGAGGATAAACGGATGATATGTTCGGGACGGATACATGGTTTGTTCCGGCTATATGAACGGACGATCATGCGTCTGTTCCGTTAATCTTCCATAAATCTGCTCTTGACAAGATTGGCTGCTTTATTCTGTATCGGGTTCTTCCCGGATGATGTTTATCATGCTGCCCAACTTATGATGGTTGTTCCATAGCACAAGCACTTCAATCTTCCGGAGACTGTGCCGGTAAAGAAGCGTATAGTCGGGATGCGGAATGATGTACCGTATGTTCTCTGCTTCGGTGGGCTGTCCGATAAACGGATTCAGCGTGACACGGTACAATGCATTTTGGAACAAGGTGTACAGAGTCCCGCCACACCGTTTGTTGCCATCTCTTTCTTGCGAGGAAATCAGCAAGTCCTTCAGAGCTTCTTTGGCAAGTGGCGACCATATTATTTGTTTAGCCATGCCTTCACCTCCTTACTGATTGTGACGTCCTCTTGTCCTTCTCCCTCATCCAGTTGCCGGCAGGCTTTCTTAAGGTCATGGCGTAGCCGGGTGGAGAATGCGAGGACTTGCTTTGTTTGCTGGGACGATTGCTCTTCTTTAACTTTTGCCATAACGTTATCTCCTTTTTCCTTAAAACATTTCAAAGTAATGAATTGTTTGAGGGGAAAAATACGAAGCTGATGAAAGATAAGAAACTGGAAGCCAATCTCAGTATGGTTGCATCGCGCGTCATGGCGGGGTTGAATATGAATGGATTGAAATTTCTGCTCCCTTTGTGGCTGGGTGCATTGACAGGTGTCACGGTGCGTTGTGTCTTTGCTGCCGTGGCATTTTGGATAACAAGCTGGTTTGTAAAGGAGGCACCGGTCACAAGGCGGCAGCGGATAGGGCTGTTCTGTCTGGGAGCTTTCGGACTCTACGGGTTCATGTTCTACTATCTGCTGGGTATCAGTAAGACGACTCCGGTTTCCAGTGCCATCTTCAACTCCATGCAGCCCATTTGGGTTTTTCTGATATCTGTCTTTTTCCTGCACGAAAAGGCTACGCTGATGAAGATAATCGGCATAGCGCTGGGTTTTGGCGGTGCGTTGTTGTGCATCCTTACGCAAGGCAGTGATGACCTGGCGCACGATGCGTTTACGGGCAACATGCTCTGCATGGTGAGCTCGCTGGTCTTTGCCGTTTACCTGATTGTGAGCAAGAAACTGCTGGAAGAGGTCGGGGTAGTGACGATGATGAAGTACATCTTTGGCGGTGCGGCAGTAACGGGATTGATTGTGTCGTCCATTATAGGCTGGGATGCACCCTTGCTTACGGATGCCTTGCATGGGAAGTGGCACTGGGTGCCGTGGGCGGTGTTGGCGTTTGTGCTGGTTTTCCCTACTTACCTCAGTTACTTTCTGGTTCCGGTGGGCTTGAAGTATCTCAAGACGACGGTTGTAGCCATGTACAGCTATCTGATACTGGTGGTGACTACCGTTGTTCCCTCACCTTGGGGCAAGACCGTTTCAGTTGGACGCAAGCCGCTGCCATTGCCATGATTTGTATCAGCGTGTACTTTGTTGAAGTGGCGGAAGCGAAGAAGTAGTGACGAATACCAGGTATTCCCCTTCCGCTTCGATGGTGAATTCTGTACTGGTGCATTCGTTGAGTGTGCCTTGCCACCAGTTGGTGAAATCGCTGAGGGGATAGACCAGTCCTTTGCCATGCAGACCGTGTGCAGTGAAGTTGATGATGGATACTTGCTGTCCGGGATGGCTTGGGAAGGTGCGGGTACTCCGGCAGGGGATGAAGATGCCGTAATCGGTATAGGTACGTACATCGGCTCCGGCACGGAGATAGTCGATGAGCAGGCTGATATTTCCCAGTGTATGGTCTTCACGTTTGCCCGTGGCACCGATGATGGCGATACGGCGTTTGCCTTTCGCCAGCAGGAAGTTGACGGCTTTAGTCTGGTCGTTGGTCTCCTGGTCGCTGATACGGTGTAGGATATGTCCGAACTTCCGGCGGTTTCATCACTGAGGGAGTCACCGTCGCCGATGATTACGTCGGGAGTATGGCCCCGGCGGATGTATTCGTCCGCTCCACCGTCGCAACAAACCACATAAGGCGCTTCCGCCAATATCTTTAAAGGTAGGGGACTTGCAGGATATTCCCCATTTGCCAAAACTACGGCATCAATAGTTAATAATTGCTCGTTGCTCGTTGATAGTTCGTCTTTCATGTCTTTCTTAATCCCTAATCTCTAATCCTTCATCCTTGTTCATCATTTTCCTCCATTTGAAGTAGCCAAAGATAGCTATAATTGTGTAAAGGGCATATAGTCCGGCTGTAAAATCAAGTCCTTTGTAGATGTACAGTCCGGCGCTAACGGCATCTACCGCAATCCATGCCCACCATTGCTCTACATATTTCCGTGCCAGCATCCACATGCCGGCTATGCTCAGTGCGGTGGTGAAGGAGTCCAGCCAGGGCACATTGCTGTCCGTGAAGTTTATCAATATCCAGGCAATGCCAAGCAGAGCGGCGATGAATACGGCAGTAAGTGGCAGCCGATAGCGCGCCGGCATATGGGTGATAGGAAGTTCCAGTTTTTGTTCTTCTGTTCTTGTGTCCTCTCCTTTCTGTCCTGCACCTTTCCGCCGCAAGATAGTCCGGCGCAGAAATGCTCCGTACTTCCACATCATCCAGCCGTAGATGGCAGCACCCAGATAATAGATGTTGATGCCGAAGTCTGCATACAGCCCCGCATCATAGTAGACAAAAATATAGACGGCAGGCATAATGATGCCCGCTATCCAAAGATAAATGCTTGCCCGGTACTCCAACCAGAGATAGAGAATCCCGACACAGTGCCTATAATCTCAAGAGTATGTTCCATCAGAAATTGATTGCTATATGTCCCAATACATTCGTTCCCGCCTGGGCAGCGTAGCCGGCATAGTTGTAACGGACTTTTCCTCCGTTGTCGTCGTGATAGTATCCGCTGCCTGCGTATCCGTTGTTTTCGTATTCTTCATTGAACAGATTGTAGATGGTGCACCCTATGGTTACCGACTTTACTTTAGGCAACTTGAAGGTATAGGAAAGATTTAGGTTGCTTACGAAATAAGCATCCAGTGTGCACTCCTCTTGCTTGGCGTTACTCATGTATTGCTTGCTGATATATTGTGACTGTAACGAGGCCTCGAATCCCTTGAACGTATAGCCGAAGCGGTTGTTCAGTATGAAGTCGGGAGAGAATGCGATGGGGGTATCCCCGTGTTTGATGACCCATGCTTCCGACCCTGCCTCTTCGTTTTCAAAAAGTGTCTCGGTAAGTTCTGCACACGGTTCTTGCTGAGTGTGGCATTGATGTCCCATTGCAAGCCGCAGTCCAGTTTGATGCCAGCCATCAGTTCAATACCCGTACGGTAGCTGTCGGGTACGTTGCTGGCCATGGCTTCGCCTATCTCGTTCAGCTCTCCCGTCAGTACCAGCTGGTCTTTATAGTCCATATAGTAGAAGTTGGCACCCGCATGGAGCCATGAGTTGGCGAAGGTATATCCCAGTTCGTAGTCGAACAAACGCTCAGCCTTGGGATGTTCGGTGAAGTAGCCGTCGGTGTAGTTGTTGCGCGTAGGTTCTTTATGGGCTACGCTGAACGAACCGTATAGGCGGTGGTTGCGGTCGATTTGCCAGGACAGTCCGGCTTTCGGGTTGAAGAAGTCGAAATCTTCGTCAATGTCCAATTTTTGCATTCCCGGAGTGGCGGCAGTCCAGTTGTACTTGTCGTTCAGTCCGTTTATCTTGTAGTTGATGTGGCGGTATTGCAGGTCGAGGTAGGCGCTGAGGCCGCTTACCAGTTCATAATTGACTTTCAGATAAATATTTCCGTCGTTCTTTGTGGCGTTGTTGCGGTAGTAGTCGTGGTCGGGGTTCAGTTCGCCGATATAGTTCTTTACCCAAAGCACTTTTCCGAAGTGGTCGCCGTCATAGCGGTTCAGTGCACCGCCTAGCGAGGCATGCAGACGGTCGGCTTTGTAGCTTACGGAGAAGATTCCACCGCCAAACCAGTTGTCCATTGCCTTCTTGCGGATAAGGTCGCTTACTTCTACCTTGCCGCCATTGTATTCGAAAGGAGACATGCCGTACTCTGCTAACGAGCGTTCACCTTTATATTCTTGATAGTATCCGTCGCCTTTGGTGTAGTGCAGGCCGATATTCAGGTTCCATTGTGGGGTGAAATTGTGGTTGAATAGCAGCTGGTAATTCTTTTGCGTATAGTTGTCGGTCTGGTCGTCATAGAAATGCAGTGCACCTCCTTCGTCCGTGAGGTAATGCTTCTCGCCGTTGTCGTCTTTATAATATTCTTTGTTGTATACATGGCCGTCCCGGTCGGTGGCGTACATGAATCCGCAGGAATTATAACGCCGTCCGTAACGTTCCATCTCTTCCTTGCTGGCATAGTTCCATGCGTGGTAAGTGCGCTCTTTGCCGGCAAAGGTTATCAGCTTGATAGAGGTGTTGTCATTGTAGTACCCTCCTTGCAGGTAATAGGAGTTCAGTCCCACAGACGCCCGGTCTATATATCCGTCTGTACTGATGTTGGAGAGCCGCGCGTCGAACGACCAATGATTGTTGATGAGTCCCGTTCCCACTTTCACCGTCTCCTTGTGCGTATGGAAGGAGCCGTAGGAACCGTTGAATTCTGCATAGGGTTTCATGGAGAAATCACCCGTCTGCATGTTGATGCTGGCACCGAAAGCTCCTGCACCGTTCGTTGAGGTACCAGCTCCGCGTTGCACCTGCATATCCTTGACGGAGGAGGCGAAATCCGGCAGGTTGACCCAGAATACCGTGTGGCTTTCCGCATCGTTGATGGGAATACCGTTAGCGGTGACGTTGATGCGTGTGCCATCTGTTCCGCGGACTCTCAGTGTGGTGTAACCCACCCCGGCACCGGCGTCGCTGGTAGTAATGGCGGAGGGTGTCATACTCAACAGATACGGCAGGTCTTGTCCGAAATTCTGTTTTTTCAGTTGTTCTTTGCCTATATTGGTGAATGCCACCGGTGTGCTGTTTGTGGCACGTGTGGAGATGACTTCCACTTCCTGCAGGTTTATCACCCGCAGACTGTCTTGCTCTTGTGTCTGCGCACAGACACCCAGTGCTGCCATAAGGAGGCAGGTCGCCATTGCATGTCTCTTCATTTGCAATTGTTTCGTTTAGATGAATACAGAAAAGGGGAACTTTTCTTCTTTTCCCTCCGCCGGCATTACCCGGATCAGGTTAATGGGTATGATCTCAGCCCGTCGTATTAGGGCACCCCTTAGTTGAAATCGGGAGCAAAGGTAGGAGTTTTCGTCGAAAGTGGCAAGTTAAGTGAACGAAAGTCAGAGTTATTTGTTAATTTTGCAGCATTAATTTTAAAAAAAGAGTATAGTTATGTTATCATCTTTATTCATGGCAGCCTTTGCTGCCCAAGTTGCTGACGATGGTTTCAGCAAACTGCAGATATTCCTTCAGCAATTGATAGATTGGGGGCGTAAGTGCCGGTGGACGTATTATTGGAGCTGTCATCATCTTTGTGGTAGGACGGTTCTTGATTTCCTTTCTTAGGAAAATGCTGGCGAGGTTATTGGCAAAAAGACATGTGGATGCCAGTATCCAGAGCTTTGTGAAAAGTTTAGTCAATATCTTGCTGACCATTCTGCTGATTATTGCCGTTATCGGCAAATTGGGAGTGGAAACTACTTCTTTTGCAGCTTTGTTGGCATCTGCCGGTGTGGCTATCGGTATGGCACTTTCCGGAAACTTGCAGAATTTTGCGGGTGGATTGATTGTACTGTTGTTCCGTCCTTTCAAGGTAGGCGACTGGATTGAAAGCCAGGGAGTGTCCGGAACGGTACGTGAGATTCAAATCTTCCATACGATTCTGACCACAGCCGACAATAAGGTAATCTATATCCTAACGGTGCGTTGAGCAGTGGTACAGTGACTAATTACAGCCGTGAGGATACGCGTCGTGTAGATTGGGTGATCGGTGTAGAATATGGTGAGAATTATGACAAGGTAGAGAGCACCGTGCGTCGTATCATCTCCGAAGACAGCCGTATCTTGAATACTCCCGAACCGTTTGTAGCTCTTCATGCCTTGGATGCCAGCAGTGTGAATGTGGTGATTCGTGTTTGGGTGAAGAGCGGAGACTACTGGGGCGTTTATTTTGATATGAACAAGAAGATTTACTCCGTATTCAATGAGGAGGTATCGACTTCCCATTCCCGCAGTTGACGGTGCATCAGGCGAAAGACTGAGTGGGCTACAAGTTTCAATTTACTGGCTATCAGCTACTATAAGTTACGGGCTACAAGTGTACTGCATTATCATACTGCAGGACACTTGTAGCCCGTAACTTAATAGTAGTCGGTAACTCCGTAATTTATTTATAACTTAATTCTGCCTCTATTTCTTCGCAGACATCTTGCTCCAGGTTGAGCAGCTGATTGATTTCTTTTCGTTTTTCCAAATCCGTGAAATAGCTCTCCACTACTGCATAGATGTTGAAGCCGGTTGTGGAACCCGCAGCCAAATCCAATGACTCAACCATTTTCTCTACTGCTTGATGAATGCGTTTCTTACTGATAAAATGCAGTTCATTACTATGAATTAAGCTCTTTTCCATGATATTTTCTGTTTTAGTTATTGTAGTTATAACATTCTATCAAGCAAGTAAGTTCATGTAGATTGAACAGATTTGACAGTCGGTCGAATGATATTTTTCCTATATTTGCAAAAAATATAAACGCGGCAATGAAAGAACTGTTTATAAAAATACTCCGTTTTCTGATGTTTGTACTGGTCGTAGCTTTGGGCTGCATCGGATATAACATCTATGAAGATACGTTGGCTGCTGTGTGGATACCCGTAGGGTAGGACTTGTGGTGGCAGTCGTTACACTTCCTCTATATAAAAAATGGATATGGCTGACAACGATGGAGCAAAAGGCAGTGAATATATTGTGCCATGTGGTGTGCGTGGGTGTCATCAGTTGTTCGCTTTTTCTGGTAGGGAATTATCGGATGGCGGCTCCTGCTTCGACAAAGGAGGTGACGGTTACCGTACTTGAGAAGCTGATAAAAGAACATGAAAAGAGACGTAAAGTAGGCAAGCATCGTTATGTGTCGGACGGAGTACGTAAGGAATATTACTTAAAGGTGGCTTTCGAGGATGGAGCGATAGAGACCTTGCATGTTTCCACAGCCACATACAACAAAGCACGAAAAGGCAAACCGAAAGTCCTGACTTTGCAGAAAGGAGGTTTCGGATTGCCGGTGATAACGAAGGGGCTATAGTTTCATCCCCCCCATGCAAGACATCAGATGAGGAACTGAATGCTCTTCTTAAAGATTTCTGCGTACAAAATGTCCGTCAATCCAAATGGTGGCATGGTGTCCTTTGAATTTCAGTAATACATAATTGGGAGCTGCCGGGCCTTTATCTCCACCTTACCGGTGAGCACTACGCTGTTTCCTTCTTCCTGAAAGCACAAACCTGCTTTCGGATTGGCTGCACCTTTGTTTTAAGACTGTCTTTGCCGGTTGCCAACCATACGGTGGTGGCCCCTTCCGACTTGATATTGCTCATTGGAACGGGGCTGGGATGATATTCTTTATAGGTTGTAAAGATACAGATAAACTGATAGGGAAATCCCTATGTATAAATAGAGAGAATCACGGAAAAGGAGGTTTTTATCATACTACATTTGCTGTATGGATAAATACTAAAACTTTCTATTATGAAAAAGATGTCAGTTGTTTTAGGCTTGTTACTCGCTGTCTTGGTGATGGGCTGTGGCATTTATGAAAGCTACGGGTTTGATTATAAGCAGTTGAGCAGCATTGAACGTGGTATGAGCTTTAAAGAGGTGTGTACCATTTTAGGAGAGCCTGCATTTAGAGATTTGAATAAGGAGGGAGAGGCTTGGACATTCCGCGCTTATACTCCTGCGGGGTGGTCGGCTGTCAAGGTGTGGTTCAAAGACGGAAAAGTGGACGAAATGAAGAGCTATCTGGAGGATACTTATCCGGTTACCACTTCGCGGGACAAGAGTTTCATGAATGAGAAAAAAGAATCTTCCGACAAGAGTAGCGAAACAAAGGTAATAGTTTCGCCGGAAGGGAAACATTACATCAAAATGGGCTCGGTAGTAGTCACTCCCGAAGGCAAGCATATAATAGTACCTTGATTATACCAACATAATCGTTTCCGGATATAGTATAATGTGAATATACCTTTCTATAAAGTGTTGATATTTATAAAGTTCTATATTTTTTGCAGATTTTAGGTATATGTAGTTCAAAGAATGTTATCTGAAATGAAAAGAATGGGCAATGTTTGTCATTGCTCTGTCTTTATCTTATATTTGAGTAGATAATATAGGATATCATTTTAAGACTAATAATAAGATAATAATATGAAGAGTATTGAGAAGGCGACCAATAATATGAAAATGGTATATTCCATTTTGTGCAATCTTAAGAAGTGTACAATCTTTGAATTGCAGAAACTGACGAAGTTCAGGGATGTGGATTTGTGTTTGGCCTTGGGGTATCTGCTGCAGAATAACCAGATTTATCAGAAGCGTATTGATAACATGGTTTACTATGGAGTCATCGCAAAATGAAAAGAGATACAATAGGTTTACCACACATTTTGCTTACATGCTTGCATGGTGCTTTCTAATTGTTTGTTATACCGCATTTTACAGTATGTAAGCAGATGCCATGCAAGTATGTAGGCAAACTTTGCTTGCATGCTGTTTTTTCTTGTGCAAATGGCTGGTCTTCTTTCCGCAAAGAACAGCTCTTTCTCCTACTAAAGCTTATTAATGACTATTGTGCACGGTTGTGATGCAGTTCTTCACTATTGTGGTACGGCTTCTTCATGCTTGTGGAGAAGTCGTACCACAGTAGTGCGCATGCCTAACTATCATTTATTCAGTGTATTGACAGCCTATGTTAGAGCAATGAAAGACTGATAGACTGTCTTTCATTGGCTGTGTGTCTACCTTCAAAAGAGTGATATGGTAGTGGATAATGTTCATGTTTTGCTGCTTTTTCAGTGAAAGAAATCATGAATATTTGGATACTTGAAAAAGAAGTCCCACCTTTGCACGCGAATTAGAAAACCAAAAGAGTTTTGTAATCCTCATCGGAGGGCTGTAAAAATGCCGGATAAGATGACTGGGTAAAACCAATCATTTTATCCGGCATTTTTTGCTTTTGGGCAAGACAATAACCTATAAATATAGTTGAACATGAAAAGAGATGCAATTGATTTGAGTACACTGAATGTGTTTACATTGTTTCGGAAATATTTTGTTCCTACGTTGCTGGGTATGCTCAGTATGTCGGCCGTAACAGCGATTGACGGGATATTTGTCGGGCATGGAGTAGGTAGCGACGGGATTGCGGCCGTAAATATCTGTGTCCCTTTACTGATGCTTCTTACGGGAATCGGGCTTATGGTTGGTGCCGGGTGTTCTGTGGTCGCTTCTATCCAATTGTCGAGAGGCAAAAGCAAGTCTGCTCGGTTGAATGTGACACAAGCATTACTGTTTGTAACGATTGTTGCTTTGATACCCTCTGCTTTGATGATGGCTTTTCCGGCAGAAACAGCCCGGATGCTCGGCTCTTCCGAACATCTGTTGCCTATGGTGACGGATTATCTGCTGTGGTTTGTTCCGTCATGGGTCTTTCAGATATGGATAACGGTGCCGCTGTTCGTCATTCGTCTGGACGGTGCTCCAAAGCTGGCTATGTTGTGCAGCCTGATTACGGCTGTAATCAATGTGGTGCTCGACTGGCTGTTTATCTTTCCTTTTGGCTGGGGAGTCATGGGAGCAGCATTTGCCACTTCCATCAGCATCATGGCCGGCGGACTGGTGGCGATGGTCTATCTACTGTTTTATGCTCGGCATTTGCGTTTACAACCACTCAAATGGAGTGTCAAGAGCCTGCGGCTTTCCGTGCGGAATATTGGTTACCAGTGCCGTATCGGTCCTTCTGCCTTATTGGGAGAGGCAACGCTTGCTGTTCTTATGTTCGTCGGGAACCAGGTATTTATGTCCTATCTGGGGGACGATGGCGTAGGGGCATTCGGTATAGCGTGCTATTATATTCCTTTTGTTTTCATGGTAGGTAATGCTATTGCACAATCTGCCCAGCTATTATCAGCTATAATTTCGGACTGGGTACAAGGAAAGAGTGATGACGGCGGAACGTATTGCGTTGCTGACGGCTGTGGTCTGCGGTGTGGTTGCAACGGTGGCATTCACTGTTTATCCTTATCTGCTGGTTGGCCTTTTCATCAGTCTTGACAGTGAAGCGGCGAAGATAGCGATACACGGTTTCCCCTATTTTGCAAGCGGCTTTGTCTTTTTCATTGTGAATATTGCTGTGGTAGGTTATTTTCAGAGTGTTGAAAGAATAAAGCCAGCTACGATTTTTGCTTTGTTGCGTGGCTTTGTTTTCCTTATTCCGAGTTTTATTTTGTTGCCGAAGTTCTTGGGTGTGTCGGGAATCTGGTTGGCAATGCCACTCTCGGAGGCTTTGACAATCATTGTGATTCTGCTTTTTGTTCTGAAGCATCGGTATGCTTATAAAGTTTCCAGCCAACTCATTACGTCGTAGATGCCTTTAAAAAACGAGGTTGTGCCAACGTTTTGACATAACCTCCTAAAACCGTAACCTAAGATTTCTAAAATTGGCGAGATTGGACAATCATACATTTGTATGAACTCTATATATTTGCAAATTATATCGTTATAGATGAAAAGTAGCACTGAAAATATATACAAACAGAAAGTCAATCAAGTAATTGATTACATAAATTTTAATCTGCATCAGCCATTGCAATTGAATGTAATAGCCGACATAGTAAATATGTCTCAACGGCAATTGCTCCGTATGATGAGTTCTGCTTTGGATGAACCATTATACTCTTATGTGGCGAGGCAACGAGTAGAACGAGCTGTACTATATATGCAAACTGAAGACATGAGTTTACAGAATTTGGCTGGGTTAGTCGGCTACGATAATCCGCAATCGTTCTCCAAAGCATTTAAGAAACAATTTGGTATCTCTCCCAAAACATATATCAGCAGATTAAGGATGCGATTAAAAGAGTGCGAACATGATGGAAAGGAGTGCGAATTGCATTCTGAAGTCTACAATTTCGAGGGATTAAATTTAGTATATATCCGTATATGGGGTAAGTACGGAGAGGAAGAACCTTATGAAACAGTATGGAGTAAATTGATACATTTCTTAAAGAGCAATGACTTACTTCTGCCCGATACACGTTTTATTGGGTTAAGTTTTGACGACCCTAATGTGACAAACCCTAATCAATGTCGTTTCTATGCTTGTGCATCGGTACAAAAGGAAATTATGCCTACTTGTGAATTTGGTACAATCCGGCTACCACAAGGTAAATATGCGGTCTATACGTTGCAGGGGTATTATACAGATTTGCAGGACTGGTATAACATCATTAACGTAAGCCAAGAATATTCACTTCGTCATGGGATGTCTTTTGAGGAGTATATCAATTATTCAAAAGAAAATAAAAAAGAGAGTATCACAAAAATCTACATACCGATAAAATAAATAAAAGCATGGAAAATAGTTTACCTAATATATAACTCTAACAGAGGATAATATAGATAAAGAACATATCTGCTGCGCATTCTCTGACAAAAAATGCTTGGAAGGATATGAGTCCAAAAAGGAATGGCTAAAAAAGGAATTTGCTAATGGCTATGTTTTTAGGCGGCTTGATGCACGAGCCAAAGTTTTTATAGAATATGTTCCTGCTGAATATGCGTGGCTTCCGGTTACTGCCCCTAATTATTTAATGATTAATTGTTTTTGGGTTTCAGGGCAGTATAAAGGTCAAGGGCATGGATATAATTTGCTCCAATTTGTGATTGAAGATGCAAAAAAGCAACAAAAAAATGGATTGGTTACTGTTGTAGGTACAAAAAAGAACCATTTTATGAGTGATACGAAATGGTTGCTGCAACATGGCTTTAAGGAAATAGAAAAACTTCCAAATGGATTTTCATTGTTGGTAATGAGTTTTCATGAGAATAGTGCAGTTCCATATTTTAATGATTGCGTCAAAAGTGGAGAATGCCCCGACAAACTGGGAATAGTGGCTTATTATTCTAATCGTTGCCCATATACGGATTATTATGTAAATGGAGTGTTGCGTGTTCTTGCGCAAGAAATAAATATTCCTTTGAAAGTAATTAAATTGGAAACGAGAGAGCAAGCACAAAACTCTCCTACACCAGCTACTATATTTTCTCTTTTTTACAATGGGAAGTTTGTAACTACGGATTTAAGTATTTGTACTGAGTCTAAATTTACAAAACTATTAAAGTAGTAAAATGAAAGAACTGGTTAATAACATGTTAGCTGAAATAGAGGTCAATATATCTGAAATCGACCTCTACGGTTATGATATTGTTGAAACTTTTCTTTCAATAGTGCGTCGTTTGCAAGCGGTTCTCAATGATTTAAAAACAAAACTGCAAATTCATTCCTTCTATAAGATTTATCGGATAGAAACACAATGCCCCGATGGTAGTAATGATGTAATCAGAAACTATATTAAGTAAAGAACTGGATAACCTGACCTGCTTCTTTAACCGTAATCTGGACTTTTACCAATATTATCGTTTTCATTCGACCTTGTATGATGAATATTATGTTGTTCGTGGAAAGTTTGATTTACGCCTATGTACCGATAGCGCACAATTCGATAAAGACCTGAATTTCTCAACCTTGTTTCTTCGGGTGGCATTAACAATGGCAACGTGGGAATAAAAGAAATGATGAATTTTCTCAGTACGGTGCTCTAAATGGAGTTAGGCGATTATTATGCCGCTTATATTGCCATGAAAGAACGGAAGAAGGATTGGACGGCATATCTTAGCCGTTTGCAAGACAGCTTAGTCAAACGAATGGACGAAGGATAGTAAATGACAAACTTCTGTTTTTCTTTTCGCCAGTATTATATTGCTTCAATATTATAAATCAACCATTTAGTCTTGTTGGGGTACCGTGCTGTGGATGCTTTCCAGCATAGAATTGATATGTACGGCTTCTGCGGTTCTGCCGGAAGCCTTGCCTAACTTCACGCTCCAGTGAGCCGGATTTATTTCCTGTTTGGTGTTGAACTGGGCTACAACTTGGTCGATAGTGATACGTGCGATAATCGGTGCGTTGCCGTTCTTCTTTACTGCATTTCGTTTGACGAAATAGAGTAGCTTGAAAGTACTTCTCATAATCTCTTTTTTAGTTACAAAATTAAATTGATGAACTGAAAATGAGATATTTGCAGTACGGACAAATCAAGACAACAAACCGACAATTTCAGACATTCCGTGACCTAAAATCCGAAAGGTCGGACAGGTCACGAATTGGTCACGAAGTATGTCTTTTTGTGACCATTTCGTGTCTTAGGTCACGGACTTTATACAAAGAAAAAACTCCTGCAATACCTTGATATTGTAGGAGTTGTCTTTTCTTTGTCTGGTTTTGTCCAGCTTCTTGGTGATCCGCCTGGGGGCGGAACCTTATATTTTTTATCGCTAATAATCAATTACTTATCTTGTAGCTTACCATTTAGTCCACCTATTTCACCTCGATTGAACTTCTTTGTTCTGCACTGAGATACAACTCTTTGTCAGTAATGCAAAGATACTGATTTTTCTTTTGAAAATCAACGAATACCACAAGAAATGTTTACTGGAATGCCTCTTGCCTGTTTTTTTCAAGAAGTTCTTCTATATCAGATTCACGATAAAGTATTTTACCTCCAATCTGATAATAGGGTAAAATTCCATTATTCCTATATTCTTGTAAAGTGCGTCTTGATACTTTAAGGTAATTAGCCAGTTCCGAATCATTCATATATCTATGCCCATTGAGTGTTGGGGTATTATCTTTCAGAATACTTTCAAGTCTCATAAGCGTTTCTTTGAGTCTATTGTATATCTGAAGAATTTGTTCATTATCTTGTGTGATTACTTTGCTCATGACTGTTATGCTTTTCTATAAATTTCTGAATATCTTCTTTTTTATAATAAATCTTTTTCCCAATTTGAGAATAAGAGATTTGGTCTGTATCTCTAAGATTCTGTAACGTTCGGGGAGCGATTTTAAGAATCAGGCAAACTTCTTGATTATCCAACCATTCTCCTATCGTTTTATGTGAAGAAGCAGTTATCAATTTATCAATAGTATCAAGGAAATTTTCGATTTCCTTTAATGTCTTTTCATATGTGGCCGTTTCAATTCCAATGATTTCCATATCCAAAAGATTTTTGAGTTTGTACAAATGTATTTTGAATATGTATAAAGTACAAAATGTTGTCATCAGATGTCTTCAGGTAGCATCAAATATCAAGACTTGTATTTGTGTTAACCTGTTTTCAATTTCGTATTACATAGTTTACACTTTTGGTTTACATCAACATAAAATAGTAAAATTTTATATACTTGATTATCATGGATTTATAAGCATATCGGTCTTTGTCTCAGATTTAGGCATACTATTTTCATTACTATAAGTATATACTCTTAGAGTGCGCACGAAGAGAGTATCGATTTATTCACTTATAATATTGGAATTATGTCATATATAGATAATGAGATACTCGAAAGACTGATAGGAACTATGATAGAGGGATTTGCCCGCATTGAAAAGAAACTGGATCAGATGAACCGTCTGAAAGAATGTATGAACGGAGACAGACTGCTTGATAATGTGGATCTGGCAGAACTCCTTGGTGTGTCACAAAGAACATTGGCACGTTACAGGCAAGAGGGCAAGATTAAATATTACTCGGTTGAAAAGAACGGGAAATCATTCTATCTCGCCTCGGAGATACAGAGTTTCCTTCTCCAGCGAGGTAAGAACATAGTAAATAATAAGTAGCAAATAGAATAAGTGACCGTATTCTGATGGAAAGATGATACGGTCACTTATGCATTATACCGGGATTGCGGTTACTTTCAATGTCTCCAGATTGACATAGGCACCGCGATACAGTGTCTTTCCTTCCTTGAACATTCTCCATAATATGTCACATCCGATATGTGCCAGTGTGGAGTTAATGAACAAATCCTGTTTTTCCAGGGCTTCCGCCAAAGAACAGCTTGGTCCTGATTCTTTTTCCTTGATTTTCGCATAGTCCACTTCCTCGGTAATGACATTCATTTTAGGCATGGGAATATATTCCTGTGAAGAAGGTTGGAGAACTTTCTCACGTACCGTCCCGATGATGACCTGTCCTTTTGTCTGGCTGTTCCCGAAATCCATCCAGTATATAGGAACCAAATAGTCATTGAAGTTCTCTTTACGAGTTTTCTTTAGAAATTTCCAAATCTCAAGACGTGAACGTATATTGTCAGTGCAGGTAATAAATATGTTGGCTGTATCATATCCTGAAAATTTCTTCGTTGGGAAACATTTCGGTTCGGCAGTCCATGCGTATCCGAAGAAACGGTTGATGCGTGTGACAAGTGATACGGCCTTGTTCAGTCCCAGTTCCGTCTCACTGAAAAGCTGACGTCCTATATTGGCCTGGCTTACTGTGTCGGGATCGAATACGGTGACATGTAGTCCGGGATGGCCCAATGCTTGAAGTGCCATACTCATACGTGCCAAATTAGTTATCACTTGTGAGCCGGTACCTCCGGCTCCGATGACGAATACCGTTACCGGATGACGCGGATTGAGCAGGTAGCGGTCTGTAAAATGTATCTTTTTCATGGAAGTATGTCTTTAAGTTTTTTATTCATGGGCTTGAGTTCGTTCATGTCGAACGGATTGTTTCTTATGTTCTCGGTGACGATGACAAGATTTGAAACTGTAGGATTCACATTTCCTCCCAGATGGGAGAATTCGGTCAGCCAGAACCGTTTTTCCCAGTATTCCAGCAGGGAAAGGAAAGTCGGGTTCTGTGGCTTTTCCAGAGAGCTGCTGCCAAGGCAGACACTTGATCCGGTCACGTTGAAGAACGGGGCACGGAACAGCGGTGTCGTTTCCACCGGACGTTTTCCCTTGAAGGCGAACACGTCCATGCTTCCGTTTCTTACATGGTAGACAATTCCCGGCAGATTGAACATGCCGTCCTGTATATTGAGATTCTTGTGAAAGAACATCTGTCTTTTTCTGGGCGGATTGTACCAAATATATTCTTCCTGTCCTTTTCTCGGATTGCAGGCCAGCATATTTTCAGGGGCTCTGCCTGCCGGTATCCCGCTCATTTCCTCCGTATAGGATTCCAGCAGGGTATTCATGAATTCGTATGTGACGGGGATACCTGCCCCCATCTGTCCGCTTTTTCCGATGGGACGCAATTCTATGAAGTACCTGGTGTCAGAATTTCTTCTGTCTTCATACTTGTAGGCGATGATAGCAGCCTTCGGTACCATCATTTTCTGTATGTTTTTTGTCAGTTCATTCATGATGTTTATAAATTATTGGTAACATGTTCTACAAATTTCTCAAACCATTTCTCAAACCGTTCCGGATAGTTGTCCGGCTTGAACAGTTCCTCTGTTTCCGGTGTGATGAAGATAAAAGATACGGGAGTCTGGTTATATGTCTCCTGACAGTCGGCACTGAAGCAGCTTTCAACATCTTTTGTAACCGTATCCGTGATGGAATATACGAGTAGTATCTGGTAATTGAGCGGTGGTGGTTCAAAATCCTTTTCCTTTTCGCTTGCAAAATCATAGTCATAATTCATGATATGCGGACTGTCATTTGAGATCAGGGACATTCCTTCATTAATCAGCTCCAGCAGTCTTCTTTCATTGGCGTTGGAAGGATTACAGTTTCGGATATGCTCTTCCAGATTCCTGCAAAATGCTTTGGTGTACATCCGGCACAGTTTTCTGTGGATTCTTCCTTTTTCATATGACCTGAAGAGTTTTTCCTTTCTGTACAAATCCTTTTTCTCTTCGTTATCAAGTTGCTCAAAGTCCACACAGTCAATATAAGATTCCGACATCTCAAAATATGGGGTATCGGTTATATCCATCATCCAGTGATGCTTGATGAACCGCCTGATAAACTCCAGTGCGACCTTTTTAATTTCACCGTGCAGCCTTTCCGTAAAGTCTATCGGCATAAAGAAAAGCGTATAATCCGGCCATTCATGAAAATGGTAGATACAGAACTGGAGCCTGTCACCGACAAGTTCCAGATTCACATGATGAGATACTATGGAATCCAGCGCATTATATAGCAGGCATATTTTCTCTCTTGTGGAAGTCCTGCCTGTAGGATGGTATGGCAGCTCCACATCCAGGAGCTGCGCATACTTCATGGCTGAACGGTACAGGAAATCAAGATTCTCTTTGGTGGTGACATTTACCGTTGCATCCCTGTCATTCTCCACATACAGATCGGGAGCGATGGAAGGTATTCTCGTGTTCAGAAAACCATGAGGCTTTCTGCTGGAGGGAGTCTTCTTTTCTTCCTGCTCCTGATACCCCGGCTTATGTCCGTATTTTCGAGTTCCGATATGATAAGTCTGGCTAAATTTTCCAAAGCCCGTTCCGTAAGTTGTGTACATGGTTTCTTGTCTTTAAGTTGTCCTTTTTTCATGTCCTTACCCTTTCACTCCGATGGTTGTCTTGAATTCATATACCGCCCGGTCGTCCTCGATTTCAGGCCCATGTACGGTCGCGGTGGTCAGTTCTGGATAGTTCATTGAATAGAAGTCCATCACTTCAGCCGGAGACATGTTTACGTTCGGATCGTCCAGTACGATTTCCTGACTGTTTTTCTTCATCTTGAATACTCTTTTCATTCCTTTAATTTCCAGTGCCATATTGTTTATAGTTTATTGGTTTTACAAATCATTTATTTTGTATATCAGCAGTATACCATTTCTACCTGTGCCTCGTCCTTCATCCGGTACTCAGCCGGAAAATCCGGATATTCCGCATATGGGTCCTCTCTTAGAAGTTCCCTGTCATTCTCGTCTTCCGGATCGAAGCAGAATGTCTCATGTGTAGCCGGTGCAGTCTGGTATTCCCGTCCGTTTCCGTTCTGTACCTGTGCTGTTCCGTTCGGTATATGGCCGTTTGTCGGCTGCCGTACCTGTTGTTGTGGATAAGGAACCGTCTCAGGCTGGTAAGCCGGCTGCTGCGGATAGGGCTGCATTGTAGCTCCTTGTGGCATACTTGTTCCTTGCATTACGGGGCGGTTTGGAGCAGGTTGGATATATGCTCCGTTCGTTCCATATACCGGTTGAGGCATTTCCTGTGGAATCTGTTGTGGAGCAGGCTGCATGACAGGTTCAGGATTCATAGTATGGGTTGGTTGCTCCGGGAATATGCTTGTTTGCATACCGGGCTGTGGCTGACCGTTCATGTTGCCTTGTGGTTGGGGAATTACCGGTGCCGGTTCCTCTGTCATACCGAACAGACTTCCTTCGCTGGCCTGTTTCTGTACTTCCTGCATCTTTTCGTCAATCTCCTTCTGTTTTTCTGAAGGAGCCAGCACCCGTGCCTGTTTCAGCCATGTCATTGCTTCGGAGAACCTTTTTTCGACAGTTGCATCATCAGCCTTCTTGAGGAGCTTTTCCATCTTTTCACGTTTTTCCCTGGCTTCCTTTGATTCAGCCGGTACTGTTGGAGTTTTGGATGATTTGGCCTGTGATGTAGCCTTTTCTGCCTGTTTTTCGAAATTTTCCGCATTGACAAGCAGCCCCTGTACCTTCTGTATCGGTTGGAGTATGGTCTGCAGGAAGCCCATATCCAGTTCTGCCGGTGTTCCGTTCACTACCAGCGGCACCATGTTCTGCCGCGTATCCTCTTTCAGGCTGTTCCGCTTGGCATGACTGCTACGCTCAGGCTGTTGTCCACTTTACGGATATTGATGTTCAGATCCGTACCCGCTGTAATCATCTGATAAATTGATTGAAAAAACATAATTGAAAAATTTTATGGTTATACATAAGTTTCCTTGAAGAATTCTTTCAGGACATCCTCCCTGTCCGGTCTGCTTGCAATATCACGCAGAGATTCCAGATAGTAGCCGATGTTTTTAGGCTCATCAACAGTATTGGGCAGACGTCTTTTGACCGGTCGGATATGTTCGCTCTGTGGCCATACAGCCGGCATGACAGGAGCGGAAGATATACATGTACTTGTTTTCATATATGTAGGTTTTATTGGTTAGAAAAACAGGAGTCCGACAATGAAAAAGATAAATGCTATCCTGACAATCAGTAGAAGAACTCTGAAAAGAAATCCTATGATTCCTCCGGTGAGCAGGAGCATTGCAATAATACCTGTAGGCATGATACCTTTTTCTGTCAGCATAAGTATTCCGATAACCAGTACCAGGGTTACCGCATGCTTGCTGATACTTTCGATAATCTGTAGTTTCATAATCCTTAATTTTATGAATGAATAATCCCATCGGGATGTGTTTTCCCGATTTTATAGCCTCCGGCCTCTTGGATTGCCTTTTTGCGCAAGGCCTGGCAGGAAAAAATACCGGAGCGCAGCGAGGATGATTTTTTCCTGTCCAGCCAAGCCCTTGAGGGCAGCCTTGCGGCAAAAGGCAGGCAATCCAAGACCTTTGCCGCTTAAAAGCGGAAAAACATATTCTTTTCTGTACGGATACAAAAAAATGCAGACCTTCAGGCCTGCATTCTCTTGGTTGATTAGGTATAGATGTTATTCTTCTTTTGTGGAATAGGTGTTGAAAATGTCATCAGTCATTTCCTTGGCGAGAGTCCTGATCCTGTTCAGGAAGTCCTGTCCGGTTATCATTCCGCTTTCAAGTCCGGCCAGCTGTTTTTCCCAGTCTGCGGTGAGTGAAGTATCCGCAATTTTCTTTCCACGGATGGTTTCGTAGGTGAACATGCCTTTCGGGGTCGGAACGATATATTTCCCTGAATAACGGATATACTTACGGTTAACCAGTGTACGGATGATATTGGTACGTGAGGATACTGTACCCAGTCCGTTCTGTTCCATGTATTCCACCAGTTCTGCATCCGTGAACGGATTTACCGGCAGCTGTTTCTTGTGTACCATGTTGCATCCGCATACATTCAGAGTATCACTTTTCTCCACTTCGGGGAGTTCATTGACAGAATATCCTGATTTTGGAACCATGTCGGAACGCATAAACACATCATGCCAGCCGGCTTCAATGATTCTTGTTTGTTCGGCCTTGAAATGCTGTGCCGCACAAACCGCTTCAACATTTGTCGTTTCTATGCGGCATGGAGCCATGAATGTTTCAAGCATCCTTCCGGCTACAAGTCTGTAAACCTGCATTTCCTTTTCGGACATATTTCCGGGACGGATACCTGTAATGATGATGGCATGATGTACATTGGCTTTTTCTGCGTTTATTACGTGGCGGGACAAACTGGATATGTCAATACCTCCAGTTCCTTTAGCGGCAGGGAACAGCTCCCATGATAGCAGACGCGCATGATTGGTGAAAGCGAGTCAAGCACATCCTCCGTCAGATAACGGCTGGAAGTCCGCGGATAGGAAATCAGTTTCTTTTCATAAAGAGACTGGGCGATGTCATACACCTCTGATGCGGTAAAACCATAGCGGATGTTCGCTTCCTTCTGAAGCTGTGTCAGGTCAAGCAGATCCGGTGGAAGTATTTCCTTTACGCTGTGACTGATACCTGTAATCTGTGCCTGATGTGCCAGCTTGCAGTCCTGAAAAACATTGTTGCGGATTCTTTGTCGGGAAGATCCTGTGTGCGGCGCATCTTGAAGAGGATGCCGTCCTTTTGCAGGCTGATGTAGATGGGCCAGCTGTCCGATGAAATATGGTTCTCCCTTTCACGGTAGCGTCTGCTGATGGCAGCCAGTACCGGTGTCTGCACCCGTCCGAGGGAATTGTTGCCAAGGCCAGTCGCCTTACACATGGCATAGCTGGCGTTGATTCCGAGAATCCAGTCCGCCTTGTTGCGGCTGTCGGCAGAAAGGAACAGGCTGTCGTAGCAACTGTCCGGCTTCAGGTTTTCCATGCCTTTACGCACAGACTCGTCGGTAAGAGAGGAAATCCACAGACGGAAGCAAGGCAGTGTACAGTTCAGGTATTGATAGACATAGCGGAATGTCATTTCCCCGTCACGGCTGGCATCGGTAGCCGCAATGATGGTATCGCATGCCTGAAACACTCTCTCGATTACTTTAAGCTGGAGCACGGCATCAATGTCCGGTATCCATCCGTTCTCGGTGCGTGTATGCCGTACCATCAGTTCGAATTCGGACGGGATGAAAGGAAAGTCATTCCGTTCCAGCTTCTGGGTTCCGTAGTCCTTCGGCATGGCCAGTGACAGCATGTTCCCGAAAGTCCATGTAACCATGTAGCCGTTTCCTTCCACATATCCGTTTCTTACTTTGGTTGCACCGATGATTCTTCCGATTTCTTTTCCTACACTTGGTTTGTCTTATCACAAGTAAATTATTATCCAAAGCTATAAGCTAATACACCAAATAACTGACAGATAATCAATCAAACTCGTGATAATAATGTTCTGATAATAATATGCTATATTGTGGAGAGAGTAATGTT